>Ga0210401_10000564_pt1 | contig 45216 bp, 38 predicted proteins | sample IncBWH32MmetaG_FD_150866 | JGI IMG/M metagenome (GOLD analysis project Ga0210401, IMG submission 150866) | Forest soil microbial communities from Barre Woods Harvard Forest LTER site, Petersham, Massachusetts, United States - Inc-BW-H-32-M | ecosystem: Environmental > Terrestrial > Soil >...
AGCAGCGCGAAATCGCCTGCGGCAAGACGAAGTTTTTGCCCGCCGGAAGCGCATTTCTGTTACGACGCCGCTCGAAGTGGACTCCAGGACCAGGCTTTTGGGCCGTTCTCTATGACCCGCGTGTTGAAACAAACGAGGTGGTAAGCTTGTCCATCAATATCGAACCATTTCACGACGACATCATGTATCCGGATCTCGTGCCCTTTTTGGCGGTCCACGCAGGCTGCGTCGCGGCGATCTGGTCGGGTGTCACCTGGCAAGCAATTGCAATTTGCGGCGTTCTATATTGGTTGCGCATGTTTGCGATAACCGGTGGGTATCATCGGTACTTCTCGCATCGAGCCTACTCGACAAGCCGGGTATTTCAATTCGTCCTTGCATTCCTCGCGCAAAGCACCGCGCAAAAAAGTGTACTGTGGTGGGCCGCGAAACATCGACATCATCATTTGCATTCTGATACCGAACAGGACGCGCATTCACCCAGGCACAATGGCTTCGTGTACAGCCATGTCGGCTGGATTTTCGATCGACGGCACGATGCTACCGACCTGGTGAAGGTTTCCGACTTTGCTTCATATCTTGAGTTGATGTGGCTGCACAAATTGGAGCTCTTGCCGGCAATAGTACTTGGAGCGTTCTGCGTACTCATTGCCGGATGGTCCGGGCTCGTGGTCGGCTTTTTGTGGAGCACGGTGCTGCTGTATCACGCTACATTCTGCATCAATTCCCTCGCGCACGTTCGCGGCCGCAAGCGGTATGCGACGGGCGATGACTCCCGCAACAATTGGCTACTGGCTCTGTTCACGATGGGCGAGGGTTGGCACAACAATCATCACGCTTACCAAAGCAGCGCACGACAGGGCTTTCTCTGGTGGGAAATGGACGTGACCTATTACGTTCTAGTGGTCCTGTCCTGGCTCGGGATCGTCTGGGATCTAAAGGCGCCGTCCAAGCAGGTTCTGCGCAATCAGCAGCGATTGGGGTCACGCGTCGTAAGACGAACGGCAGAGCAGCTCGCCGGACGTTTCAATCCAGAACAGATAGCGCTTGCGATCAAGTCGTCGCTCCATGAGTCCGAAATGTCGTCGGTTCGGGACACGCTTTTGCTGTTACGACATCGGGCCGATTTGCCCTGGAATTGGCGTCTCCCGAATATGCCAACTCGGGAGCTGCTCCTGGCTGAAGCACGGAACATGTTCCCGACGACGATATCCCTGGACGACATCGTCGACGGTGCCTATCGGCTTCTCGTCGAATCCGTTGGCGATCTGTTGTTCGTTACACCGGCATGGGCGACGGCGACTGCAAAACCTCAGGCGAACCTGCATTAGCCGCAGAAGAGCAATCTGTCGCAGCCGGCCACTTGCTACATTTTGGCTTCCCAGTTGCTTCCCAGCGCGGGTCTGCACTTGGGCCATGGAGTGGTCTTACCTGTCATCTTGGCCTAATACCCTGCCGGTCCTTCGGTTGAGGAAATGCAGTCTTGTGCAGGCGGGGCAGGTAAATCCTCAGATTCATCTTCTCGCACGTCTTCTTCTTCGTCCCACCAATGCTGGACTTTCATCGATATCGTCGGGCAGGTGAAAATGGTTCAAGAGATGGCGCGAGTGGCAGTTAATGTGCTCGTGAGTAAAGTTGTTCGGTTGACCCGTTCGCAGAAAATCACCCGAGTCATTTTTTTACGCCGCACGTCGTTTGGGTCTTGAAGGTGGCCCGCCGCGTTATGTTTGGCGGACGGCGGCGTGATCGCGGCCGCCGGGCCTTACCGCCGATTTCCCTGCGGTCCCCACTACCTCTCAACCTTGCATTCTGCCGCGCGACGCCAGTCGCCATTGTTCCAGAATTAACTCAGAACCCAAGTATTCAGCTTAACAAGCGAGTTTAGTTGTGACGTTGGGCGGTCACGATATCGTTCGCTGATGGCGCATAGACACCTTTGGATCATCTCTGCGGTCGCCTTGGCTATCGTTGCGGCCGTCTGGCTTTGGTTCCTGTTTGCATATGCCCACCTCGTTTTGAAGCATTGAACGTAAAAGCGATGCATAGGCAACCCATTCCAAGCCAGTGGCCGTCGATCGTAGTGTACGCCTGCGTCGCCATCGTAGCGGCCGGTGCGCTGACTCTCCTTGGCTGGATTGCTCTGGCACTGATGGGCTATTAGTTTTCCCTCCCACGATTGCGCAGTGGCGCAACTAACCTACCTAGGGCGATCTAGCGCGGGCCATGACGGTTGCTGCGGCCTTAGCAACCCCGGCAAATGCTCTTCACTTTGCGGTCGAGAATGGCGTTTTCCTTCTCCAAGAAATCATTCGGATTTTTCTGAGTTTTCTCCGAAGGCACTTGATCGGCGCGTGGTTGGCGATGACCAATCGGGGCCTCCGGAATTGTCGAACTTCCTGCGCCCGATGATCCTGCGCCCTTAGTCTGCGCGATTGCCACCGTGCTGCCAATCAAGACCGTTAGCGCCATCGTCGCAATCAATTTTGTCCTAAGCATTTTGAGCCCCATGACAGATCACGCCTTTTCTTGGTCGAGATGCAGAAATTAGAGGGAACTAGGAGTCTGACTTGATTGGTTCCAATACACAAGCGCGACCGGTCCTATCAGGAGCGGCAGATCGAAGCACTGGATCAAGCTGAAGAACCACAAGCACCCGGCGATGTGCCGCGCAAAAGACTTCGATTGGTGACAAGGGACCCCTTTATTCGCGAGAAGTTCACTAAGGAGCGCCCAAAGGCCCACCAAAGGGCTTGCGCGCAACAACGCAACACATGCTCTAGATAGCCCTCAGATGACTCAGCGGAGCCCGTGGATTCGTTATTTCTGGAAGCATCTACCCACCTTGCTTAGCGGCCTCGCCAAGCCGTTCTATGAGCTTCTGAGCACCGTCTACCGACAGCAGCGCCTTACGCTCGGAGAGAAATACGAAATCTGAGTGCGGATGCTCCCGACGAAGCGCCCGCAATAGCCGCAGCTCGTCACCCTGTAAGCCATGGTTGCCAGGCGTGCCGTTCTTGGCGCGGGTAATGTGGATGGTCGCGGTATCAAGATGGATTTGCTGCCAGCGGAGGCCCACCAGCTCGCTGATCCGCAGCGCATGTCGAAACGGGGTTGCGGCTCTCCCCAGCGGTGGCGACCAGCTTGTCGATCTCGGTCTCCGTAAGGTATCCTGTGCTGGAGCACGTCAAGAAGCTCGTCAAGGATGGGATCATCTGGGCGCCATCGCTTGCCGGTGCCTTCGTGCTCACCACGCGTGGCGGCGATTTCGCCCTACACATCGGTCAGGACGTCTCGATCGGGTATTTGGGTCACACGGATAATGTCGTGCGCCTCTATCTTCAGGAGACGTTGACCTTCCTCCTGCTCACGACCGAGGCCGCCGTCGCGTTGTCGCCTCCGGTCAAGACAGATCGTGCAGGATCGAAGTAGTTGCGCGATTGTAAACTGCGGCTGGAGCGAGTTCTGATGTCGCCTTTGGGTCGATGCTGTCGAAAAAGTCTTTTAGGGGTACCAAACGAATTTTTTTAAAGCCGCTGATGCGTTTCGTGCGCCGCGACGTGAGGGACCACGTCGTGTCTTAGGAAAACGACCACGGACCTTCGTATCAGCCCTACAGAGCATCGCAGCGGCGGAGTAGTTCAAAACTCACCATTTGCGAGATTTTCAGCGTCCTTCGATTTTCGACTTTTTCGACAGCATCGGTCAAAACCGGTCCTAACGACCCTGAAGCGGGACTTCCGAAATACCCCTGAAAGCAGACATTCTCACTGCTCGTTGGCATGTCTCAAAAGTGCCAGGAAGCGACATGCAGGACACCCAGCAACGATGAGACTGACCCGGCTTGGCGGGCGGGCGCGCTCTTCACAACGAGCGCGAAGCCGGAGTTTTCCGGGTATTTCTGGGCGGGTTGTGAGTGTGGCTTTGACGCCTTCGCTGTGCCTGTCGGTAAATACATGGTTTCCGCCATTTCCCCGACACCGAGCGGCCAAACCCGACTTTCTCTTCCGCCGCTACTCAAACCCCGGACTCTAGACTGATAACTCTCCTGTGTGGCTGGTATAGACCGTTATGCCATTCCCATCAGGATCGACCAACTGGAAGTAGTCGTGACCAAAAAATTGGTCTTGAGCAATTGCATCTACCGACAATCCCTTTTCCATTAGAGTCGCCCTATACAGTTCCAGATCGCTCCTAGACTTGCCGTCAATCATCAAGTCGAGTCGTTCATTAAAAGAAGCGCCGCCGCGCTGGCCAAGATGGCTAGAACTTAGTGAAGATGGCAATTCATCATTTTTACTGAAAAGCAAAATGTGTGTTCCGCCTCGTAATTCGACGACCGCTAAATCGGGAAATATCCCAAACGGACGCAAGCCCAATTTCGTATAAAATTGATAGCTTGTATCAATATTATCGACCTTCATGATGAAATGTCCGAAGGCTGCTGCGGGTAAATCGTTGCTCATTTTTCCATAACTCCTCTTAAAGATGTTGAGTTTTTGCCGGTTGATAAGACAGCCGAGCAATATCTTGCACCGGCAGGTATCGCCGTGTTAATCAGACTGACTGGTCGGAAATGATATACGACTGGTCAGTCGGAAATGCAAGGGGTCAATTTTGACGCGGAAAAAAGAGATCGATCGGGATCGGATTTTAGATGCCGCCGAGGCGGTGATTCTTGAATCCGGGGGCCAAAGTTTCACGCTCGACGCCGTCGCCGCGCGTGCCGGTATCAGCAAGGGCGGTCTCGTCTATAGCTTCGCGACTAAAGATGACTTGGTGTACGCAGCACTCGAAAGGGAAATGGCGCGCTTTCGGGAGGCCGTGCGCCGCCGGGTCGGCGACGGGCCAATTGGGCCGGTCGAATTGGTTCTCGCCCATATCGAGGAAGCACTTGAGGAGGACGACGCCTCAACGCAAATGGCGGCCTTTCTTATAACTGCGTTGGTGCATGCCCCTGAAATGCTGGAGCCAGTGCGACGCTATTACCGCGATCTGCTTGATCCGCTTCGATCGAAAGGTGGCGATATGCATGAAGTTCGTCACGCACTGCTGGCTGTTGAAGGAATATTCCTGCTCCGAGGACTTGGCTTCGTCGAGGTCTCGGCGGACGAACAGAAATCAGTGCTGCTCCACGCGCGAAAAATCGTTGCCAGGGTACTGGCCGGACGTCGAGCGCCGCGACGCCGAACGTCCGGGTTAGGTCGGAAGCCGCCCCTGCGCGGTGCATAATTCCTAATTTCTGCACCTAAAACCAAAGCAAACCGACTTCCGTTCAGGGTCAAAAGCGCCGTTTTGACTCGGGCCTGCCACTTCCGGTCTACCCCCAACTCCGGACATTCGCAGCGCAGATCGGCATGTCTCAAAGGTGCCAATAAGCGACATCGATCACAAAGCGAATCTCGCCGCCGGGCAACCTATTTGGACGGCTTACGGGCGCAATCTCACGAGGCAGTGTCCGCGTTCAGCGGCAGGGTGAACTGAAACGTGGCGCCGTGGGGTACGTTTGCCGTGGCCCACAGTTGGCCACCGTGGGCTTCGATAATCGAACGGCAGATCGATAGTCCCATGCCCATGCCATCCGGCTTCGTCGTGAAGAAGGCGTTGAACAGCCGGGCGGCATGTTCCGGCTCGATTCCGATGCCGCAATCCTCCACCGCTACGAGTATCTGATCGGACTCGTGCTCGCGAGATCGTATCCGCAGTTCGCGATTGCGGTCTGTCACCCCACTCATGGCCTGGATGCAGTTCATCAGGAGATTCATTATAACTTGTTGCAGCTGGATGCGGTCGCCATCGACCCGTGGAAGCGACGCCCCGAGCTCGAGCCGCAGAGATATACCATGAACGTTGATTTCCCCGCGGATGAGCGCGATGACGTCGTTGATGACTTGATTTATATCGAGCCGCATGGTTTCGAACGCGCGCTTTTTGGACAGCGCGCGGATGCGCTCAATCACGTCGCTCGCGTGTTTCGCGCTCCCGATCATCTGTTCGACCGCGCTAAGTGCCTTGTCAATTCGGGGCACCTCGCGGTCAAGCCATCGGAGGCATGCATCGCCAAACGTGACGACGGTGGCGAGCGGCTGGTTCACTTCATGGGCGATGGAGGCCATCAGTTCGCCTAGCGTCGTCACCCGCGTAACATGTGCCAGTTCTGCCTGCGCCTTGCGCAGCGCCTGCTCCGCTTGGTCTGCGCGGATCTTCGCCGTAATATTGGTGCCGGTGCCCCGATAGCCGAGAAAATTGCCGTTTGCGTCGTGAATTGGCTTGCCGCTCGTCCGGACGTATACTGGGGATCCAGCTCCATCTACGGAGTACACGAAATCGCGAAATGGCTGATGGGCGTCGAGCATCGCCCGATGCATTCGCCATTTTTCGGGTTCGGATTCGATATCGGTTGCAATATCCCAGCGAGACAGGCCGGCTAGGCCTGACGGCGCGAAACCAATATCACTGACGTGTTCTGATATGCGGGTGACCCGGTGGTCCGGTCCGTGCTCCCAGAACCAATCGGAAGCCGTTTCGGCATAATCCCGAAAGCGCTGCTCGCTCTCGCGAAGGGCTTCCTCAGTCCGCTTGCGGTCCTCGATGTCGGTAGAAGACCCATACCATTTTACGATGTTGCCTGCCTCATCGCGCAGCGGTTCGGCCTGGAACAAAAACCAGCGATATTCACCATCGAAGCGCCGGAGCCGGGCCTCAAACCCGCCTGGCATACCGGACGCCCGAATGGCGCTCCACTTCACCAACGTCCCCTCCTTGTCGTCTGGATGAAAAGCGCGAGGCCAGCCCGTCTCGGCCCGGTCGAGTGAAAGGCCGGTGTAGTCAAGCGCTGGCTGATTGAGGAAGTCGGGGACGCCATCCGGCCCGGCGCGCCAAACCAGCGTCGGGATTGTATCGATGACAAGTCGAAGACGGTCTTCGGATTTCTTGATCTCGTCAAAGGCCCTTCGCAACGCTTCCTTTGCGAGGTTTTGCTCAGTGACATCGATGTGAGTACCAACCAACTCCGTTACTTCACCGTCGTCACCGACAACAGCATTTCCGACGGAATGCACGTATCTTGTGGAACCGTCCGGAAGAACGATGCGATAGTCACCTTCGAAGCCCGTTTTCTCTCGGAGCGCCTGCCGCACCATTTCGATAACGTGGTCCCTGTCTTCGCGGTGAACACGATCCCATATGGGTCGCTGTGGTGCAGCGCCATCTTCCGGATCGAGTCCCAACATGCGGTGCGCTTCCGGGGACCGAAACACGAACTCTCGCCGCCGCGCATCCCATGCCCAACTTCCCGTGTGACTCAAACGCTGGGCTTCCGCCAAATAAGCCTCGCTGCGTCGCAGTTTCCGTTCCGTCTCCTTTGCAACCGTAACATCCGTCACGGCCCCAACAAACTCGATGCGGCCCGACGCATCTCTCTCAGCACGAACTACGGCGTGGACATATTTCACTGAGCCATCCGGCATCAGCAATCGATATTCGTGGTCGAAATCCTTTCCATCGATGGAAGCATGGTCAATGGTCTGTTGCACGGCGGCGCGATCGTCCGGATGAGTGCGCTGGACTATGAATTCTACGGTTGGTCTAGTCGTCCGATCGCATTGGAAGATTCGAAAGGTTTCCTCTGACCAAATAATCTCGCCCGTGGCAACGCTCCAGCCGAAGCTCCCCGTGCGACTCAATTCCTGTGCTTGGGTCAAATACGCTTGGCTCTGCTGCAGAGCACTTTCCGCCCGTTTGCGCTCCGTCAGATCGAGCACAAAGGCGACGCCCTCGTCTTGGCGGTCGCCGAACGTCGTTGCGCCCAGCAGAACCGGCACGCGGCTGCCGTCTTTGCGAAAGTACTCTTTCTCGCGGGGTTGGACGGTTCCCGCCGCCTTCAGCTTTGCCAAGGCCTGGTCGTCCGCCTCGCGCCATTCGGCTGGCGTAAGCTCAGTCCATCGCAGCCGACCCGAGATCAGGTCTTCACGGCTGTAGCCCAACATATCAAGAAAGGCTTGGTTGGCTTCGATAATCCGGCCCTGGATATCCCAGATGATGATCCCGATGATATTCGAGTCGACCAGGCGGCGAATCCTGGCCTCCCGTTCCCGGAGATCGTTGTACAGGCCGGCGTTCTCAAGCGAGATCGCCGCTTGCGACGCCAGCATTTCCAGTACCGAGATCCGGGTGGGTGTGAATACATGGGAAGCCAAATTGTTCTCGAGATAGAGCACCCCTATCAGCTTGGCCTGCTTCACCAGGGGCAGACAGAGGACCGACCGGGCGCGCTTCTGGCTGATGTACCCATCCGCCGAGAAGGGATTCTGCGCCGAGGCGTCATCAAGGATCACGCTTTCCCGTGTCCGGATCACGGTGTGGAGCAGGGTTTCGGGAAGCTCCGCTGGTGAGGCGGCCGCCTGGCGCAGCGTGATCTCAACCTGGCCGCGGCCGGCCGTCGCTTCCGCCGCGATCTGTGGCTCGTCGTCCGGGAACATTATGAGCAGGCCACGCTCGGCGCCGGCATGCTCGACCGCGATCCGCAGGAGTGTGGTGATGAGCCTGCCGAGCACGATCTCGCCGGACACCGCCTCCGCGGCCTTGAGCACCGTCCCGACATCCAACTGCTCGACCGGCCTGCCGATGGTAGCGGTCGGAGATGCTGGGACTGGTGCGTCGCGGAGATGCGGATGAAGCTGTTCGAGCTGTCGTACCTTGCCGAACGCGCCCCACCGAAGATAGCAGCGCCGCGCCTCCCGCAGATAGGCATGCGCAACGGTCGTGACACCGCGCCCCGCATAGAATCGAGCGGCTACCTCATGGGCGAGGCCCTCGTTCTGGACGAAGCCGTGCTCGCGAGCCGACTGAATGGCCTGCTCGTACAGACTCATGGCGTCGGCGTCCCGTCCTTCAAGGCGGGCGATCTCGGCCGACACCAGGGCGTGCTTGTCGGCGAACGTCGGCGGGTAGTTTTCGGCCCACTCGCGCAGTTGTTCCCGATGCGCTGTCAGGAGGTCGCGCCACTCTTGCTGCTCGTCGGCAGAAGCGTTCTCATAGAGCGCCGACACCGTCAGTGCGGTGTAGTAAAAGTAGTCGAGCAGCTCGATAAGGACATGTGTGGCCAAAAGCAGCGGTTTCGCCATATTGGCTGCCGCGAGAGCCTGGGCGTAGTCGCCTGACAGGAACCGCGCCTTCAGTTTGAGGATCCAGTACCAGGCGATCGTTAAGCTCATGCAGTCCCGGGTCAGGTACACCTCGAACTTCGCCTCCTCGAACTGCGCGTCGCCAAAGGTGGACAAGCTCGCGGTCCGGCCCTGCATGGTTGCGATGAAGCGCTGCTGACTTATGATGATGTGGGACGCATCGCCGTACTTGGCTTCCCGGGCGAGGCCTAGCGCCATCTCCGACTCGCGCCAGACAACGTCGAGTGGATCACCCCGCAGGAGAAGGCCTGTGACACATCCATGCAAGCCGTAGCACGCGAACTTCAGATCACCGTTCTCAATCGCGGTACGAAAGCCCGCCCGCATGGAATCGATCACGTTCGCGATCGGCTGCGTCCAAAATGCAACCGCTGCCATCGCCAAGTGAACCTTCGACTGGTAGGCAATAAAGCCGTGTTTCTCGACCAGGTCGCAGGCGAGTTTGGCGAAGCCGTAGGCATCGCGATAACGATGAAAGACCGACGCAAGCACAATTCCCCAAAAGCCATAGGCGTGCGTGGCAGCTCCGCTCGCCCCGTGTTGCATGCTGATGTTCGCCATTCGGCACACTTGCAAGCAATACAAACGGAAGTCGGTAAAATAGGCAGGAGGACTAAGCACCGAGAGCACCTGCAGGGCGGCCGCCTGTTCTAGATCGGTCATCAGCGGCAGATCGATCAGGCTCTCGATGGGGCGTCCATTGAGGGTCTGCCAGACCGCCTCGTGTTCGGCCTGGACCTGCTCCAGGGTCGGGTGCGCCGGGAGGTCGATGCCGAACAGGCGCAGGCACGCGAGTGCGCTGTCCACGGCTTGCGGGTTCTCCGACTTCGCGACGTGGTACTGGACCTTCAGGTGGTAGACCGCCGCCTGGTCGACTTTCGACGCCCCGCGCTGCAGCAACTCCACAATCAGTTGCTCAGCTTTGTCGAAGTTACCGCTCAGAAGCTCGCACTCCGCGCGTTCGAGCCACAGGCTGAACGTCAACTGGTACTGGCCGCCCCAGTCTCGATCGTCGAGCAGGGCCATGCCGGCCGCTAAATACGCGCACGCCGACGCATAGGCCGCCGACGCCTTGGCCTTTCGCCCGGCACGCAGGTCGATCGCCGCCACCTGCGCTTTCTCGTCCCGGTCGATCAGCGGTGCGGCACCCCGATTAAGCTGGTTCGCGATATCGAACAGATGCTCGGCAAGATCGTCCTGCGGGATGTTCGCGATCAGCTCGCGGCCGATGCGCAGGTGGACTTCGGCACGCTGCTCTTCTGGGATCAGTGCATAGGCCGCCTGCTGGATCCGGTCGTGCAGGAACTTGTAGGCGCTGTCCTCGCGAAAGACGAGCCCAGCCTGGACGGCTTCCCAGAGAGTCGCGTGCATCGCCTCCTCTGTTGTCTCCTGAACCAGGGACAGAGTTGCGATCGTGGCAACGTTACCCAGGCAGGCGAGCTGTTCCAGGGCTTCCTGGGTGGCGACCGAGAGCCGCTTCAGCTTCTCGACCATGAAATCCGCCACGTTGTCGGTGTAGCTCTTCGCGCGGATGCTATCCATGTCCCATCGCCAGGCAGGTGCGACCGGATCGAACGTGAGCAGCCCCTCTTCGGCCAGCGCGGTGAAAAACTGGATCGCGAAGAACGGATTTCCGCCGGTCTTCTCCTGCACCAGTTGCGCTAAGGGCCGCGCGGGCTCCGGCTCGCAACGCAGGGCATCGGCGATGAGCCGGTTGACATGATCGAGCTCCAGGGGTGCCAGCACTATCTCACGCACCCTCACATCGGCATTGCGGATCGCATCGAGAGTCCGCTGAAGCGGGTGCGAAGGGCCGATCTCATTGTCCCTGTAGGCTCCGACCAGAAGCAGATGCCGGACTTCAGAATGCGTGACCAGATGCTCGAGGAGATCGAGAGTTGCTGCATCTAGCCATTGCAAATCATCGAGGAACAGCGCGAGCGGGTGCTCCGGGCTGGCGAACGCGCCTAGGAACCGCCGGAACACCAATTGGAAGCGGTTTTGCGCATCTCGCGGCAGGAGGTCCGGGACCGGCGGCTGTTTCCCAATCACGAGTTCCAGTTCGGGAACGAGATTGACGATGAGCTGACCATTCAGGCCCAGCGCCTCGCTTAGGGAGTCCCGCCACCGCCCGAGCGCCGCCTCGCTCTGGCCCAGAAGCGAGCGGACGTGGCTTTGGAAGGCTTGGGCCAGGATGGCGTACGGGATGTCGCGCTTGTACTGGTCGAACTTGCCGGAGGCGAACAGGCCACGCGACGGGACGAGCGCCTTTTGCAGCTCGTTCACGACAGAGGATTTGCCGATCCCGCCACAACCGGAGACGAGCACGAGTTCCGATGTGCCGTTCGCCGCGACCCGGTCAAAGGAAGCGAGGAGCGCCTCGATCTCGCGCTCCCGCCCGTACAGCCGCTCCGGCACCAGCAACCGATCCGACCCGTCGTGCTCGCCAAGCGGGAACGGGTCGATGTGGCCGTATAACTCCCACGCTGCGAGGCATCTTCGAAGATCAGTCTCGACGCCGGCGGCGGTCTGGTAGCGCTCCTCGGCGGTCTTGGCGAGGAGCTTCATCACAATTGCCGAGAGCGGCCCCGGGACGCCCGCGACCTGCTCGTTGGGCGGCACTGGTTGCCGCGCGATGTGGCAGTGCACCCACTCCATTGGATCGGCAGCCGTGAAGGGCAGTGTCCCCGTCAACATTTCGTAGAAGGTGACACCCAGTGCATAGAGATCGCTGCGGGAGTCCACCGAGCGGTTCATCCTGCCGGTTTGCTCCGGCGCCATGTAGGCGAGCGTTCCGGCGATCACCTCCAGCGGCGCGGGGGCTTGATGCTCGCGCGGCAGACGCGAGGCGATGCCGAACCCAGTCAGCCACACGCCGCCGCTTGCCGCGTCCACCAGGATGTTTGCCGGCTTGATGTCCTTATGGACCAGGCCTCGTTCATGCACCTGGCGAAGCGCCCCCGCGAGAGGGATTGCGATGCGCAGGAACTGCGATAGGTCCAGCGGCTGGCCAAGCAGTCGATCGACCGGCACACCGCCGGGATCCTCAAGCACCAGCGTCATGCGGTCGTTGTAGTGCGTCAGCGCGACCGGTCGCGCCGCCCAGACAGCGTCAAGTTCGGCCTTGAGCGCAAATTCGTGTTTGAGCTGCTCGACGCAACCGAGTGACGTTTCTTCCGCGGCAGCAAGGAGGATCGGCGCCAAGCCGTTGCCGGAGCCCCGGCAGAGAGCGATGTCTCCCTCCCTCAATGGCGAGAATACGTAGCCCAAGAGCTCGTTCACGAGGGCCTCCTGCCAGGAGGACTACTTTAGTACATCGATTAGGTTACGTTTGCTCTCGCCCGTCAATCCAAAAACGGATGCCAAAAATGCTATCAAATCACGATCGGTGCCATAATATGGCTCGACGATGACGGGAACAGCCTGGCCTTTTGGTTATAAAGTCGAGATGCCTTGTCGAGGAAGAATCCGCCGACGAAGTGATCGATAAATCGACTGACTTCCGGTGATGGCCCTTTGTATGGACCGGCCTTGCCTTGCAAGCTGGATTTGATGATCTGGAGACGATTGGTCTTGCGCTTCTGTATCCGGCCCTTGCTTGGAGCAGCATCGCTCCTGGCCACCGATCTCATTCTCGGAAAGGCCCTGGGCCCCTAGTGCCACCAGATACGGATGCGACGGCGAGACCGTTTCTCCGTCTCCTCAATCCAACTCGCAGACCTCGGCAGGTGAACCTGTACATTCCTCGTTGCGTCAAGGGCCTTGGACATGCCCTCGGCGGGTCCCGAACACCTTATCCTACGCTGCTCCTGGCTCGACGCGCGCATCGTAGCTGCGACCTTGCGCCAACACAGTCCAAGTGATCCGCGCCAGCTTATTGGCGAGTGCCGTTGCCAGGACGTTATTTTTGCAAGCGTTGCGCCGCATGCGCCGGGCTGGATTTTCGAATTGCTTTTTTTGACACGAGAGCAACGGCTGGCTGCGCCTGGATTTATCTTGCTATGCCGAAGGCTGACATCGAAGGGAGGACTGGATGCGATACCTTGTATTAGGCGCGGGCGCCCTCGGGGGATATTTTGGCGGAATGCTCCTCAAGGGCGGGGCCGACGTTACGTTTCTCGTGCGGCCAGCGCGCGCTGCCCAATTGCAACGCGATGGACTGGTCATCAAAACGCAGGACGGCGGCGAACTCCGTACCCAGGTCCGGACTGTTCAGCAAGGCCAGCTGGACGGGACCTACGATGTCGTTCTGCTCTCTTGCAAGGCCTACGATCTTGATGGCGCCATGGACGCCATTGCTCCGGCGATGGGCGAGCAGAGCGTGATCGTACCCGTCCTGAACGGCGTGCGCCATATCGACGTTCTGACGAAGAGGTTCGGTCCCGGGCGCGTGCTGGGCGGGCTCACGGTCATCAATGCTGCCTTGATGCCGGACGGAACGATCCAGCAGAGCCAGGTGCGGATCAACCTCAACGTAGTCGGAGAACTTGACGGACGTGCGTCCACCCGCTGCGCCGCCATTAAAGCCGCGCTGGACGTGGGCGGCATTCCCATCCAGATCAGCGACAACATCCTTGCAATGATGTGGATGAAGTTCTTCGCTTTTGTTTGTATCGCGACAATAGCAACCTTGACCAGATCCCGGGCGGGAGCGATCGCAAGGTCAGCTTCTGGAGCGTCCTTTGTCTCTGCCGTGATCGAGGAATGCACGCGAGTCGTGACGGCGGCGGGTTACCCGCCTGCCCCTGCTGCCGATACGGCGGGCCTGGTCCGCGGTCTGTTTTCCCAAGCGGACTCGACCTATGGGCCGTCCATACTGATCGACATGGAAAATGGCCGGTCCACCGAAGGCGGGCACACGATTGGCGATATGGCGAGACACGCGGCGCGCGCTAACGTGAGCGCGCCGATCCTGAGCGCCGCCCTTTGCAATCTTCAGGCCTACGAGATCAACCGCAGCAATCCGCGATAAAATTAGCAAGGCCCTTGGCCTCAGCCCGCCACCAACTTTGCTCGCCCGTGCCGATGAGATGATCGAATGATGTCGCCTATTGGCCCCTCTTCAGACATGGCGTCCGTGATGAGCGATGTCCATTAACAGGGGAAGCGCCAACACTTCCGCTCATTTCCAGCAAGACGCTCAGAAACCATTTGTAACATAAGGCAATCTCTGTAAGACTTTTTGCACCAGAGGATCCAACCGGCAGTCAGCCTCTCCTGCGACCTATTGATCCGATCGCGAGGGGCAAAGTGTCATCCCTCAGGAAGATCGCTGTCTTTGTAGATGGCCCCAATCTCTGGGGCGCTGCTAGGACGCTCGGTTTCGAGATAGACTACAGGCTCTTGCTGAAGGAATTCCAGAGCCGGGGAACGCTGGTGCGCGCGTACTACTATACAACGATCATTGAGGATCCGGAGTATTCGGCGATTCGACCCTTGGTCGATTGGCTCGACTACAACGGCTACACCGTCGTTACCAAGGCCACCAAGGAATTCATCGACGCCAGCGGACGGCGCAGGGTGAAAGGCAATATGGACATCGAGCTTGCCGTGGATGCCATGGAGATCTCCGCCCACGTTGACGAAATGGTTCTCTTCTCAGGCGATGGCGAATTTCGTTCGCTGGTGGAAGCTATACAGCGCCGCGGCGTCCGGGTGACTGTCGTTTCGACGATCTCGACGCAAACGGCAATGATCGCAGATGAGTTGCGACGTCAAGCTGACGTCTTTCTTGACTTAAGGGAACTGCAACCGAGGATCGCCCGTGATCCAGCTGAACGCCCGCCAGCTACCGCAGATCGTACCCCAAGCCGATGACGCCCACTAAACGACACACCTCTTTCACTTTGATGCTGTTGTCTTATTGCTGCTGGGGCGTCAAGCATATAATTCCGCCGAGGAGACGCTGCCGGGTGCATGGTAATCTTCGCGGTCGACATTAGCCGTCGCATGATGGAGCTTCGCGGGACGAGCCTTCAACGTGGACGACGCACTTTGCTGAGTCAGCAGTGCAACAGCATCAGCGGAATGGCTCGGCTCACGTCCCGGCAGGGAAACCGTAGGCGTTCGGGTTCTGAACGCTATCGGGCTCATGCGGCGGCTCCGGCATTCGGATTAAACAGCTCGCCGGTCTTAAGCATCACTTTGATGGCAAGGGCGGTCGGAGACGTGGCCAAAGCGGAGAACAGCCGCTCGGTCTGGGTGCTGTGGTGGAATTGTCCCAGCGACTTAGGTCATTTATTGCCCGAAGCGGGCGACGAACTGGCCTGGACGGCTGCGCTCCCCGCGGAGGACCGCGAATTCATGCGATCGATCGCAAAGTAGCGGCTTAGCAATTGTCGGGTTCGTCACTTAAATAGGGTCAAGAGGGGAGAACCTCAAATGGCAGAGGATCGGATCGAAGTCACACGGGCACGAACGAGCTACTGTGCGAAATCCGGGGCCGCGTCGCGCTCATCACACTCAATCGCCCAGAGGCGCGCAATGCCCTCTCGGACCACCTGACCCCTGCGCTGCGGCGCATGATCAAGCAATGCGGCGACGATCCGAAGGTCGGAGCGCTGCTGATCACCGTCGCGGGGAACGCCTTTTGCGCCGGCGGCGATATCAAGGGCATGGGGAACAATTCAAGCAAAGCCGAGGTGGCGTTTGACGAGCATGTAGCGGATCTGCGAACGAAACAACGCACCTACGGGTACGCTCGTGGCGGTGGGGAAGCCGACGATCGCAGCGCTGCCGGGGCCTGCGCCAGGAGCCGGGCTCGCGATCGCGCTCGCGAGCGATATCCGCATTGCCTCCGAATCCGCGATTATGGCCACTGGATATGCCCGTATCGGGTTGACGGGGGACTACGGGATCGCGTGGTTGCTGACGCGGCTTGCGGGCACGTCGCGGGCGCGGGAGCTGATGTTTCCTGTCGGAGCGCATCGACGCACGCCGCTGCGAAGCGCTAGGTCTCGTCAATCGCGTCGTGCCTGACACCGAGCTTCGCGAGACCGCTTTCGCGCTCGCCGTGTCGTTGGCCGAGGGCCCGTTAATCGCGCTGGCCTGTATGAAGGACAATCTCGACCACGCCTTGCGTTGGGCATTCTGGAGTCAATGGATCAGGAAGCCGAAAACATGGTTCGATCCGCTCGGACAGGCGATCACAAAGAAGCGGTGCGTGCGTTCATCGACAAACGCGAACCTGTATTCAGCGGCATGTCCGACGCGCCGCCGGACCGCACATGAATGCGGCGTCTCCCCCGAAACTTCGCTTTAAGGCACGGGAAAAGTAGGTGGGGCTTAAGCTTACATCTTGCCTAACGCGCCGTAGCACGCCGAAGCGCACCAGCTTCCTTTAACCAACCGGCGAGCAAGTGCCGGGTGATTCCCAGCGACGACTGGAATTCCTCGAACCTGCGGATACGAAGAAAACTTTCGCGCAGGATGAGCAGACTCCAGCGGTCACCGATTACTGCCACGGTGCGGGCCAGCGAACATTGAGGGCCTCCTGCCAGGAGGACTACTTTGGTAGATTGATTAGGTTACGTTTGCTCTCCTCGGTCAATCCAAAAACAGCTGACGTAAACGCCGAATGTCTGCTGTTGAGGGCGCAAAACGGACCTGGCAGAATCCATGATTAGCGCGGAATTGGTGCCACAGTTTGTTCGTGCAGTGACGACTGTGGAATTTGAAGAATGGCGGACACAGTTCCTCTGTAACACGCCAAACCGCTTGATCCACAGGGACTTCCGGTAGAGAAACGGCAGGCCGCGCTTACTAATTGGCTGACGTCCCAGGCTACCGAGGGGGTGCGCGCGGGGGAGGACTGATCTGGACGGTAGCCGTCATGCCGGCCACCAGGCGCACGCCATCCGGTACCTGATCGATGTGGATGCGCACCGGCATGCGTTGAGCAAGGCGGACCCAGGTGAAGATCGGATTTACGGAGGCAAGCCCCGCCTGATCCGGCTGCGCGTTCGGGACGTTGATGCCGCGGGCGATGCCCCCCACATGGCCGCGAACGAGCTGGCTGTACCCCATCAGCTTGATCGTTGCCGGCTCACCGCCACGGATCCTACCGAGACTGGTCTCCTCGAAGTAGCCGTCGACCCAAAAGGAATCGCCGTCAACGACGGAGATCAGCTTTTGACCGACGGTGGCGTAGTCACCGAGTTGCGCCAGCAAATTGGTTACATACCCATTCACCGGCGAGCGAATAACGGTCCGGCTGAGATCGAGCTGCGCCTTGGCGATGGCGGCATTGTCCAAAGCGACGACCCCCTCCGATTGATGCAGCGTACTCGTGGTCTGCTGGTAGACTTCCGTCGAGGCCCAGCCCTCTTTCGCGAGACGGGCCTGTCGGTCCTGATTCGCGCGGGCATAATCGAGCGCGGCGCCATCGCGCTGCGCCTGAGCCCGCGCTTGCTCGAGTGCGATCCGATAGTCGGCCGGATCGATTTCGAACAAGACATCGCCCTTATGGACAAACTGGTTGTCCGCGACCGACAGCTTGACTATACGTCCCGCCACCTCCGGCGCCATCGCGACGACGTAAGCCCGCACTGTGCCGTCGCGGGTCCATGGTGCACCCATGTAGGTCTGCCACGTTGCCCAGGCGAGGAAGGCCGCAACTGCGACCGTTCCTAGCGTGATGAGTATCGGAGCGGTGCGGATGCGCGACTTGACATTGTCGCGGTCGCCGGCCACCCAACGCGGGACGTCGCTTCCATCGCCTTGCCTGGCGAGCTCCGATTTCAGTTCAACGCTCGACATCAGCACCCCTCAATGCGCGATAATAAGGACGATGGAGGAGAGCACAATCGTGTAGGAGGAGAACACGAACAGCGCCGGGTGCCAGACGTGCCGGAGCAGACCGAAATGGTCCGCCGCACGCCGCAGCGCGATTAGAATAAGCCACGCCGCCGCCATCATCAACGAGATGGGGGCGACATAGACTCCGAAAAAATTGACTTCGGTGAAACCCATTATGCCGCACCTCCATCGAAATAAGCGGCATGCTGTGCAATCGCCTCCGACATCGCCAGGATACTGCCGCGGGCTCGCAGCCTGACCCGCGTTCCCGGCCGAGTGATGGGCAGCGCCGCAAGCCGCAGGTTGACTTGGGTCAACCGCTCGATCGCAACCGAGCTGTCACCTCGCGCCAGGGCATCAAGCGCCGCGTCGAGTTCGACCTTAAGATCGAACCGACGAGCGATACGACGAAGCCGAATGATCTCGGTCCCGACCGAAAGAGCAGCCAGGAGTTGCGCGCGCTGTAATGGCTCGGTCTCCTCCGGCAGCGCAGCCAAGCGGCTGTACATGCAACTTTTCCAGTTAATGACCGCTCGCAAGATATGACCTGTCATCAGGCGGCGCAGGTCACGTAGCGTGAGCGCCAGGAGCCGGCGGGCCTGTTGTGCAGGCGATAGCGGCGGCAACAAGCGAAAGGCGAGTGTCGCGGCGCCCGCGCCAGCGACGATGGCTAGGGCCGAGTTATAGAATTGTTGAGTGTCGTAGCTGATTTGGTTCTCTGGTGTCACGAGGGGAAGAAACCATGATGCAATGGCTCCGAATAAACTCCCCTGCTTGGGGAGAGTGGAGAGCGCTCCTCCAGGTATCAGCACCAGACCGATCGCAATGGCTAAGCCGGCGAAAGTCTCGCTGCCCGGCAACACCGCGAACTTGACGATCGCCGCGAGAGCGGCCGCCAGACTGACGCCGACTAAGCGACTCTTAGCGTTGGAGTAAGCTCGGTCGGCGGTCGGCGAGAACGTTATGACGAAGATCGCGGACCAAGTCACGGCTAAGGCCCCGCTTGGCCATGCGGTGGCGATCCAGAAGAGCGCGACAACACCGATCACAATGAACACGCGCGTCGCATTTAGGAGAGCGGGAAGCTGATCAGGCACGTGGAACAAGGTGGTCCACGACCCAGGGATCGCTCGAGCAGAGCCGGTGAGCAGAAGCAGCCCGTCAAGCGCGCGCCGAATGCCGATCAGCGCCTCGGCCGTCCTGTCGGCAAGCAGTTGGAGCGACGGCGTGCGATTCGGCAAGGTTGTCAGCGCTCGTACTGCCATGGAGCACGCTTGGCGCATGTGAGAGGGGTCGACGATCCAGTCTGTAGCCTCGGCTTGCGCCGTCACCGAACACAATTCGTGTGGAATGTTTTCAAGTACAATTTCTGCATCCTGCCGACCCTGGTCACTAGTCAGCAACTCCAGGTAAACAGCCGCCGTTCGCCAGGCGGACAGCGCAGCGAACAGGCCGCCCGTTGCAGCCTCCAATGCTTGGGCTTGAGGGCGAAGGTCCGAAGACTCTCCAAGGGCCTGGTCGATTACTGGATCGAGCGCCGTAACGCGTCGGATGAGGTCGCGCCGGACCGGCCGAACCTTCGATTGCTCCGGTCCGGCGAGCAAGAATGTGCGGATAAATCCTCCGGTGATTTCGACCGATATCGTCGCGATTTCGACGGCCAGTCGGCGCCGCGCGCCACCAAAATCGGTAGCTGCATGTACAACGCCCGCGCAGATAATACCGATGCAGATCTCGCTTGCTCGGGCGATGGCCAACATAAGGACATCGGCATTAACGCCTCCGATCGCCCCCAGCTCGTCGCTCGCGATGACCGCCGCCGTGATACCGGCCAGCGCCGCCGCGTATCCCGCAAAGTTGTGCAGCAGGGTTGCCACGAGACCGGACGCAGCGCCCCAGAGCGCCAAAGCAACAAGAAAACCCCACCGGTCTTGGACGAAGCAAGCCGTCAGCACGACGATCGCCGCCGCGCCGACCACGGTGCCGACCATACGGAACCAGCCCTTTCGCAATGAGGCCCCGAGACTGGGCTGAGAGACGATCGCTGCGGACGTACCAGCCCAATACGCGTTGTCGAGTTGAAGCCAGAACGCGATGTAGAGCGCGAGGACCACCGCTGCCCAAAGGCGCAATCCGAAGAGCAGCGCCGGCCCCGCGTAGCGCAACGCGACCACGATCCGCCCTTCAGCCGCTCGATAAGCCTGCGCCGGATCGGTGGCCCAAAGTCCTGCCCGGTTCATGGATAGTGGCCTCCCTCTGGATCAGCAGTCATCCCCATCGCAACCGCGAGGAGAGCGAGCCCTGCAGGCAAGGCCAGGGACCTAAGGCCGATTGCCGCCGCGCATGTCGCGCCCAGGCCGCAACCAACGGCAAAGCCGACGATCGCCGGCAAAGTACGCATCGCGCGGTCGTGCGCCTCGGCGACATCGGCCGGCGTGCGCCCGAGCATCACGTCGCCTACATCCATCATGAAACGTGTGATGTTGGTCGTCATGACCGCCGTTGACGGAGCCCCTTGCAAAACGATCTGTACAAGTGCGTTCTGCACGGCCATCGCCGAAACGACGAGCATACCCCCGAGGATTGCTTTCGTTGCGTCCGGATCGATGCGCGGGCTGGCGGAAGCGCAAAGGACAAAAAAGCCGCCGAGCAACAGGAACTGCAGCAGAAGGAGGGGTCGCAGCGAGGCGAACCCGATCCTCTCCAAGGTACTGGCCAGCAGTCTCGTCAACCCGAGCGTCGCCACGAATACCGGAACCGACAGCATCGGCGCGACAGGCGCTTTGCCGCCGCTGGTTAGATGCGCGGCAAGAATGACAAAATTGCCTGTAACGTGGGCGGTGAACAGGCCGCCCAGCCCGAGGAAGCCGATGGCGTCCACGCTTCCAGCAATAATGCTGAGAACGGTCGGGAGCAATTTCGCGCTGAGCGGGGGAGTCGGCGTCCGGCATTCAGCTATCTCCGGCATATGCTCGACCATAGGCTGAGAGCAACACGCTGGCGCAGACCAATGTCGAGCCTGCCGTACGATCATGCCGCCTGCTCCCCAAAAAACTTATAAAACAGAAATGAACCGACCCATTTACAGGCAACCCCTACTGCGATCCCCACCAAAGTGTCGGCAAGACGGAGCAACGGCTGCTGCCACGCGTCCACGGGGCTCATTGCTGCAACGACCATGACAACGGCCGTCGTTATTCCTACAGTGACGATGTCCTCACGCCGACCCAACAGCGCCATTAGCACCGTGCCGATGGCGATCAATGCTGCCATCCCCACCGGGGTGAACGGGAAGAGCGAGAGGTAGAGCAAACACAGCGCGAAGCTGACGCACGTGGCTATTAGGCGTGCGATCCCAGCAGACAGGCTCCCGAGACGGGTTTCCCGGAAGACGAACACGGTGGCGACTACCGCCCACATCCCGCCCAAAAAGTCGGAAGACTCGTCGACAAATCGAGACAGGGTATGCGTCATTATCCAATAAGTGATGAGGCACGCTATCGCCATGTTCAGGGCGTAGGCGACATCCCACGAAGACAGCTTCAGGTTTTTCACTTCCGGTGTGGCTTCGTCTCGCACTGGATCGCTCCGCAATGATCGGTCTTCGGCTTCCCGCGTGTTTCGCGGAGTCGAGACTTGAGTTCGCCCTCCGCGAGAACCGGGGCGGCCACTTCGGGCCGCCCTGGCGACGCGTATCAGTATTGAGGTTTGTAGAGGTGACGTTCGATCCATGCGCGGATATCCCGCGGCCGCTCCACCTGAGCCAAACCTTCATCGAACATGAACTCGGCGACTCGGGTTGCCGTTGTGGTTTCCGTTTCCAGAATGTTGTCCTGGCCCGGAAATAGCATGCCCTTTGCCCTGAGATCCGGACCGATCTGGTCGGCGGAGGCCTGAGCGGCGACGATGAAACATTCGTCGGTGATCCGCCGCGGCCGCGCTGCGTACGTTGCGAGCCCGACCGCAGGAAAGATGTAAAAGTTGTTCGCCTGACCGGGATGGTAAGTTCTGCCATTTAGCGTCACGTCTGGAAATTGTACGCCAGCCGCGAACAGCGCTTTGCCTTTCGACCAGGTGTAGGCCTGCTCCGCCGTGCACTCCGCCTTATCAGTGGGATTGGAGAGTGCGAAGATGATCGGCCGTTCATTTAGTTTGCTCATAGCCTCGACAACACGCTGGTTGAACGCACCACCCTTGGTGCTGACGCCGATCAGGACCGTCGGCTTCAGCGTCTCGATCGTTTTCACGAGATCCTTCGACGGCGCCGCCTTGTGCGCGTACACCTTCTGCGCTTCTGACAGGTGGACGCGAGATGGCTCCAGCAGCCCGTCGATGTCGAACATCGAGATGCGGCTGCGCGCTTCATGCTGGGACAGTCCCTTCGCCTGCATCGCCGCGGCGATCAACTTTGCGATGCCTATCCCAGCCGAGCCGGCGCCGAGGAACAGGATCCGCTGGTCAACCAGCGGAGCGCCGATGATCTGCAATGCCGTCGTTAGTCCAGCAAGCGTGACGCCGGCCGTACCCTGGATGTCATCGTTGTAGCAAAGTATCTTGTCGGCGTAGCGGTTCAGCAATCGGATCGCATCAGTGCCCTTCCAGTCCTCGAAGTGGATGCAGCAATCGGGGAAAACCTGCTGCACCGCTTGGATGAACTCTTCGACGAGTTCGTCCAGTTCCTCGTCGGATGGAGGCTTCTCGCGTGAGCCAAGATATAGTGGATCGGCGCGGAGCGCCTCGTTCGTCGTGCCGATATCGAGCAGCACCGGCAGCAGGCAGTCTGGAGGCACCGCAGCACACGCCGTATAGAGTTGCAGCTTGCCGATCGGGATTCCCATGCCGTTGGCGCCGATATCGCCGAGACCAAGGATGCGGCCTCCTGTCGAAACGCAGATAAAGCGAATATCCCGTTGCGGCCAGTTGCGCAGCACTTCGGCAATCCGTCCCTTCATTGCGCGCGTGATATACATGCCCCGTGCACGGCGATAGATGTGGCCGAAGGCGAGGCAGGCATCGGCGATCGTCGGATCGTACAGGATTGGTATGAAGCGCGCCGGATCGGACATCACTGCGCGATAGAACAATGTTTCATTTCGATCCGACAGACCGACAAGATAGACATAACGTTCAAGATCGTTCGGCTTCGCGTCCAAATGCTCCATGACGCGCTCGACCTGCCGGTCGAGGTCTTCCACCGACGGCGGCAGAAAGCCTTCCAGCCTGTATCGGCGGCGCTCTTCCGGACTGAACGCCGTGCCCTTGTTCAAAACGGGGTCGTTCAGCAACGCAACACCTTGCAAGGTATCAAGAGGCCGAGTGTTTGGGGTGGGTATCATATGATTTCTCCTCTGTTTCAGTGATTGGACTTCAGTGGGTTGGATTGCCAGCTGCGCGCGCAATTGGCAGGACGAAAAGAGAGCGCACGCCCTGTGCGCCGTGGATGAGCACACCCTCGATATCAGCTGTCGCGGATGGGCCGGTGTGGAAGCTGGCATAGTGCCGGTCGCGGAACTCGGGCCGGCGATAGGCGTGGTGCAGGTTGGCGACAATGTCGGCGGGATCGAGGAGCACGATCAGGTGCTGCGCGAGGTAGGCGACCCCGTTGACGCGGAGGTCGGCATCGCTCAGGAGGATGGAGCCGGTCTCGGCGACGGCGAACGATGCTCGGACGATGGCAAAATCGACGTCCGCCAGATCCCGCGGCGCGCCGACGCCAGCGATATCCCGGTTGCCCGCGATCTCCGGCACGCTAGAGCACACGATTTTGGCGTCGGCGATCTTTGCCCGGACCGGCGCCAGGATATCGGCGGAGGTTGCCGGATCGAGGAACACGCCGCCCATGCGATGCAGATTGTCTTTGAAGGCGGACAGAAGCGACGCCGGTAGGTTGCTTTCAAAGAGGGGCACGTGAGGTAGCGGCCGGTCCACGCGTGGCAGATTGGCTCGGATCGAGGTGATGATGTCGTCGCGGCTGCTCATCGCTTCGCTCCCCGGTTTTCGTGATACCAGCTGTGGAAAGTTTGTTTGGGCGGATGCGGTACCTCGCGGTGCTTCCCCCAAGCGTTGAGGCCGTTGTAGATAACGAAGCGTGGCAGATGGGCGAGCGCCGTATCGGCGGCGGCGATTGCGGCGCGGTAGGCCGCGGGCCGTGACAACAGTACCCCAGCGGCCTTCATGGCGGCCTTTTTGGCGAACGGCACCTCATGCTGCTTCACAAGAACGCGCCGCCACGCATAGATCTGCTCGTGGATGTTAATCTTCACCGGGCAAACATTGGTGCAACTGCCATTCAGCGACGACGCGAATGGCAGGTTGCTGTATTTCCGCGCGTTAAAGGTCGGATTGATGATGAGCCCGATCGGGCCGGAGTAGGTGGCGCCGTAGCTCAGGCCACCGCTGCGCCTATAGACCGGACAGGTATTCATGCAGGCGCCGCAACGAATGCATTTCAGGGACGTCCAGAACTCCTCCAGGCCTAAGCGCTCGGATCGGCCGTTGTCCACGAGCACCACATGCATCTCACCACCAGCCCGAGGTCCGCGGAAATGGGAGGTGTATTGGGTCATCGGCGAGCCAAGGGCGCTACGCGATAGTAGGCGGACGAACACCGCCAAATGCTCCAGGCGCGGAATGATCTTCTCGATGCCGATTGAGGTGATGTGCAGCTTCGGCACGTTGGCCGACAAGTCAGCGTTGCCCTCGTTGGTGCAGACGACGAATGAGCCGGTCTCGGCGACCACGAAATTGGCTCCCGTCATGCCTGCGTCGGCATTGAGGATCAGCGGGCGGGTCGCCTCCCGCTGAGCTTCCGCCAGATAGTGGACATCGGTGTTGTCAGGGTCGGTGCCGATCGTATGTGAAAAGACTTCTGCCACGTCGGTGCGCAGCTTGTGTACGGCGGGCACCACGACGTGGCTTGGATCCTCGTTGTCAAGCTGCTGAATGCGCTCGCCGAGATCGGTCTCAATCACCTCAATCCCGACGGAAGCCATGTAGTGCCGGAAGCCGCACTCCTCGGTCAGCATCGACTTGCTTTTGATCAGCGATTTCGCACCGTGGTCGCGCAGGATGCCGTGCACAATATGGTTATGCTCGGCGGCGTCGCGTGCCCAATGCACGTGGATCCCGTTCGATTTCGCATTGGTCTCGAACTGGTCGAGATACTCGTCCAGATGGGTGAGAGTGTGCTCCTTGATCGCCGAAGCGAGAGAGCGAAGCTCCTCCCATTCGGGAATGCCGTGCATCTCGCGGTCGCGCTTCTGTCGCAGATCCCAGAGCCGCTCATCATGCATCTTCTCGTGCTCGGTGGCAGCGATGAAGCGCGCGGCAGCCTCCTGCTGATCGATCGGTCGGTTGCCGCGGACCTTGGCGCCCCGCGGCTGCGGCTCGGGGGCCCGCCGCAGCGGCCTCGATGTTCCCTCGGCGTGATCCAGCCGGCGGCCGCCGCGGATGATGGCGTCGGGATCGCCCTCGGCCCGCAGCTCGGGATGCAGCATGGCGCTGTCGATTCTCTCGCGTGTCGTGCTCATGCGCTGGCTCCATTCAGTATCTGGGCGATGTGAATGAACTTCATTGGAACGCCAATGCGTTCGGCGCAGCCCTGCTGATGCATCAGACACGAGCTGTCGGCCGAGACGATGTATTCGGCGCCGGCCTGCGCATGGTCGCGAACCTTGTCATATCCCATCTTGGTGGAAACGACCTCCTCGAACACCGAGAAGGTGCCGCCGAAGCCGCAGCATTCGTCCGGGCGCGCCGGCCGAACGAATTCGATTCCGTCAACTTTGGAAAGCAGGTCGGTGGGCTTGGAGAAGAATGGTTCGTGGAGCTCGGACGGGAGCGCGTGTTTGAGCCGTCGCAGCGTGCCGCAACTGTTGTGCAGGCCGACCCGATGCGGAAATCTGGCCCAGGGAAAAGCGTCGACCTTCTGGACGTCGTGCAGAAATTCGACCAGCTCGAAGGTCCGCGCGCGGACCGCCTTGACTTCGTCGGTCTGTTCTATCGCGTCAAAATTGTCTCGCACGTGGTGAACGCAGCTGCCGGACGGAGAAACGACGTAGTCGAAGCCGGAGAAGTTGCGCACGAACAGCGCTTCGGTATCGGCGCATTCGGCTTTGAAGCCACTGTTGGCCATCGGCTGGCCGCAGCAGGTCTGGTCGCGTGGGTAGTGGACATCGTGGCCGAACCGCTCCAGCAGTTCGAGCGTCGCGATGCCGACCTTTGGGAAAAAGGCATCAATGTAACAGGGGACAAAGAGTCCGATCCGCATTTGTAACCCCTTGAATTTGACGTGGCGACTAATAGTGCCGGGCTAGAGTTCTGATCTTGCCTCTGAAAACGCTGTAGCTGATGACCGTGTAGAGCAGCATCAGTGGAAAGACGATCACACCTCCCCAGAAAATGAACGCCAGACTGGACTGCGGCGCGGCCGCCTCGTCGATGGTGATGACGAACGGGATCATGTAGGGCCAGAAGGACAACGCGAGAGTTCCAAATGCGGATATGAAGATCACGGCGACCATATAAAACGGCCAGCGGTCGTTGTGACGGAGGATACTGAGCGCCAGCACGATGGCGGCGACCGCACCAATTGCGGGAAATACGAACAGATACGGCCGGTCGATCCAGCGATGCAGAATCGGGAGATGCTCGGCCAGCGCGCAAACGAAGACCACGACGAGAAACAGCAACACGCAAACCGCGAGAATACGGATCTGGCGGTGCGCCCTGTCGCGGACCTCGGCGTCGCATTTCTTCACCAACCAACAGGCACCAAGAAGTGCGTAGCCCAGGCACAGGCCGATGCCGCACAGGGCCGCAAACGGTGTGAACCAGCCGAAGTCACCGCCGGAATATTGTTCTTTGGTAACCTGCAAGCCCTCGACCAGGGCCCCGACCGTTGTCCCCTGCATGAAGCTTGCGACCAGGGAGCCACCCACAAAGCTCAGATCCCAGATCCACCGCATTCGTTGCGTCTTGTCGCGAAACTCGAACGCTACGCCGCGAAGAATTAGGCCCGCTAATATGAAAAAGAGGGGAAGATAGAAGGCCGACAAGAGGGTCGCATAGACGAGGGGAAAGGCTCCCCACAGGATAACGCCTGTCACCACGAGCCAGGTCTCGTTGCCGTCCCAGATCGGCGAAACGGCTTTCAGCATGACGCGGCGCTTTGCCTCGCCTTGCGTCAACCCGAATAACATGCCGATACCGAGATCAGCGCCGTCGAGCAGCACATAGAGCAAAATGCTGATGGCCAACAGCGAGGTCCAGAACATGACCATGACTATTCTCCTGCGCCGGCGTGTTCGGGTAAAATGTGATCGGCATTGAGCGGGGACAGCACTGCGAGGCGTGGAGATTCGATTGGCCCGCCGACCGGGCCCGTGCGGATCAGCCGATAGATGTAAAACATGCCGAAAGCGAATATGAAGGCGTAGATCGCGCAGAAAATCAGGAGCGAGATCGTTGCCTCGCGCGTCGTCAAGAATGGCGTCATAGCATCCGCGGTTCGCAACACGCCAAAGACTACCCAGGGCTGACGACCTACTTCGGCGGTGAACCAGCCGGTGAGAATGGCAATGAATGGCAGCGGAAAGCTGAAGAACATCAGCCAAAGCAGGAGGCGATTGCGCTCCAACCGCTGCTTGAAATTCAGATAGATGCCAAGCCAGGCGAGCCCCAGCATCACCATGCCGCATCCAACCATGATCCGGAAGCTGAAGAACGGGATGACTACCGGCGGCCAGTTCTCCGGAGGAATGCTGTTGAGTCCCGTTTCACCCGCAGTGAGGCTATCGGAATCGATCAGACTGCCAAAGGGCGGCGGCAGCGTAATCGCAAACAGGTTGCGCCGGCTCTCCACGTCCGGCCATGCAAACAGTACTTCGCCAGCCGGTTTCTCATCGTTCCAGCGTCCCTCGATCGCAGCCATCTTGGAAGGCTGATAGGAATTGACGTAGCCACCACATAAATGTCCGAAGAAGAGCTGGATCGGAATAAGAACGGCGGCGAGACCAAGACCCATGCGCAGCATTATTCGGGACTCCGCATGGTATTCCTTCCGTAACACGTACCAAGCCCCGGTCGCGGCGACGCAGAAAGCGCCAGTCAAATAGGAAGCGAGCAGCATGTGTGGAAATCGCGACCAGACTACCGAATTGAAGATGATCTTGGTCCAATCGTTGGGAACGTAGAGGCCATTTTCCACGACATAACCCGAGGGCACCTGCATCCAGCTGTTATTGACCATGATCCAGAACGCCGAAAACGTCGTTCCCACCGACACCATTGCGGTTGAAAACAAATAGAGCCACGGGGGCACGCGGCTTCGGCCGAAAATAAGGACACCGAAGAACGTGGCCTCGAGCATAAAAGCCGTGAAGGTCTCATACATCAGGAGCGGGCCCTGGATTGGCCCGGAAAGTTTGGACAGTTCGCTCCAGTTGGTGCCGAACTGGAAGGCCATCACGATCCCGGACACGACACCCAATCCAAACGCCAGACCGAATATCTTCAACCAGAAGTCGAAGATCACGCGATAGACCGGGCGGCCGGTCGCAAGACGCAGCGCCTCGAGAACAGTTAGCCAGGCCGCCAATCCGATCGTGAAGGACGGAAAGATGATATGGAACGTGATGGTGAAGGCGAACTGAAGTCGCGATAGGAGAAGCGCCGTAATATCCATTGCAATTCCTCCCGACTTAAGCCCACAGGTTCGATTTGGCGAGATCGACGAGATCGTCGGCGCGGCCGTTGAACACGGCTTTCACCATGTAGAGCGTGAAGCCTTTGGCCATTTCGACAGTGATGGCGGGCGGGATCGGAAGTACCGACCGGCTCACCACCGCGTCGACCAGCACCGGTCCGTTGTGGGCAAGTGCGGCAGCGATGCCCTTGTCGACGTCCGCTGGATCTTCGAGCCGAATCCCACGAACACCACAGGCTTCGGCCATCGCGGCAAAGTTCGGATTCTTGAACTCGGTACCGAAGTCGAGAAAGCCCGAGGACTTCTGTTCGATCTCGATGAAGCCGAGCGCGCTGTTGTTGAACACCACGACCTTCACCGGAAGGCCGAGCTGCGCAAGGCTAAGAAAATCGCCCATCAGCATGGTGAAACCACCATCACCCGACAGCGAGATCACCTGCCGGCCTGGAAACGCTGCCTGTGCGCCGATCGCGTGCGGCATCGCATTGGCCATCGAGCCATGCCAGAATGACCCGATCAGCCGCCGCTTGCCATTCATCGCGAGATAGCGAGCCGCCCACACTGTCGGCAGACCGACGTCGCAGGTAAAGATGGCATCCTGCGAGGCCTGGTCGCTGATCGCCTTGGCGACCTGCTGCGGGTGAATTGGTTTGCGACCGGGCTTGCTGACCGCGAGCCCATCGAGATCCTTGCGGGCCTTGCGGTAATGCTGTGTCGCTCGGTCGAGATGGACGCGGTCGCGCGTCTTCTTGATGAGTGGCAGGACGCTTTCAATAGTCGCGCGAACGTCGCCCACCACGCCGAGATCGACCGGCGCACGGCGGCCAATCTGTTCGGGCCGAACGTCCACCTGTGCGATGCGTACCCCCGCGCCGTGCGGATAGAACTGGCGATATGGAAAATCGGTACCGAGCATCAAGAGGATGTCGCAATCGAGCATCGCGTAGTAGCCCGAGGAGAAGCCGATCAACCCAGTCATGCCGACGTCAAACGGGTTGCCCCACTCAACATGTTCCTTGCCCCGGAAGGCATGCACGATGGGAGCCTTCAGGCGATCGGCCAGCGCGAGGACTTCATCATGCGCGCCCTCACATCCCGAACCGCAGAACATCGTCACTCGGCCATCGCCGTTGAGAAGCGCAGCGAGCCGATCCACATCGACGCCTGCCGGCATCGCGACGGCTTGCCTAGGCAGCAGGCCCGCTACTTTCGGCAGCGGCGCGTCCGCGGCGGGCTGAAGGGCAACGTCGCCCGGAATGACCACAACCGAGACGCCGCGATTTCCCACCGCTTGCCGGATCGCAATCTCCAGAACGCGGGGCATCTGGTTGGCCCCCGAGATCAGCTCGCAATAGTGACTACATTCCTTGAATAGATTCTCCGGGTGGGTTTCCTGGAAGTATCCGGCGCCGAGCTCGGCCGACGGGACCTGCGCAGCAATGGCAAGCACCGGCAGGCGCGACCTCTGACAATCAAACAGGCCATTGATGAGGTGCAGATTGCCCGGGCCGCAGCTCCCGGCGCAGACTGCGAGATCGCCTGTCACATGCGCTTCGCCACCCGCCGCAAAAGCCGCGACTTCCTCATGCCGCACATGCTTCCATTCTATCTGTCCCTGGCGGCGGATCGAATCGGTCAGGCCGTTCAGGCTGTCGCCGACGACGCCATATATCCGCTTGACACCGGCTGCAGCGAGGGTTTCCGCAAATTGATCAGCGACTGTTTTGGCCATGACGTCCTTCCGCTCTATGCACCGACTCGGGAAACGTTTCGTGTTTTTCGTGACGAGCGAACGGCGGCGGTAGGCCGGTCGATGTTCTCGATATGAAGAACTTCCGCCGTGTCCGCCCGAACGCGCTGGCAAAGTCCGGCATCCTCGATCAGCGAAACGCCATACGATGGAATGATCTCCTTCAGCTTCGGCAACCACGCGCTCGCCGTCAGCTCACCGGCAAAACATTTCGCCAGCACACTGATCGCGATGAACGAAGCAGTGGACGCGCCGGGCGAGGCTCCGAGAAGCGCGACAAGCGAGTGATCGGCCGCGCCGACGAGTTCGGTTCCAAACTCGAGCAAGCCACCGCGCTTGACGTCAGGCTTGATGGTCTGAACGCGTTGCCCTGCGACCTGGAGCTTCCAGTCCTCGGGCTTCGCGTTCGGGAAATACTCGTCAAGCGCGGCCAATCGGTGACTCTCGGACTGAAGGACTTGTTCGATCAGGTATTCCGTGAGATCGAAATTATCTCGCGCCACCGAAAGTAGCGGCTTGATATTGGCCGGCCTGACCGATTCAAATAGATCCAGCAGCGAACCCTGCTTCAAGAATTTGCTAGAGAAGCCGGCATAGGGACCAAATAGCAGCGAGCGCTGGCCGCCGATAACGCGGGTATCGAGATGCGGCACCGACATTGGCGGCGAGCCCACCGCCGCCTTGCCATAGACCTTGGCGCGGTGACGCTTGTTGATTTCGGGATTGTCGCAACGCAGCCAGATGCCGCTGACGGGGAAGCCGCCATAGCCGTGGCCCTCGGGAATACCGGATTTCTGCAGCAGGCGAAGCGCGCCGCCGCCTGCGCCGATAAAGACGAACTTGGTCTTCACCGATCGCTTCTCGCCGCTATCGACATCAAGAACCTCGACGCGCCAGCACCCATGGTCCTCACGGACGAGATTAGTAACGCGGTTCCGGTAATGTACTTTGCAGCCCGGCTGGCCGACGAGATACTGGACCAGATGATGGGTGAGGGAGCCGTAGTCCACGTCGGTGCCTGTAACGATCCGCGTCGCCGCAACTGGCTCGTCGCCAGTCCGCCCCTCCATCAGCAGCGGTGCCCACTCCGCGATCTTATGCCGATCCTCGCTGTATTCCATGCCGTAATAGCAGTGGTGCGCGCTCATTGCCTTGAACCTCTTTCTGAGGAACGAGACGTTGCTGCCGTGCACGAAACTCATGTGCGGCACGGGATGAATGAACGAGCGCGGATTGGCGATCGCACCCTTCTTTACGAGGTACGACCAGAACTGGCGCGACAGGTCGAACTCGACATTGACTTCCAGCGCCTTGGAGATGTCGACGCTGCCGTCGGGCCGCTCGGGCGTATAGTTCATCTCGCAGTTCGCGGCATGCCCGGTGCCAGCGTTGTTCCAGGCCTCCGAGCTTTCGAGGCCACAATCCTCCAGCGTTTCGAACATCGCGATGGAGAGTGAGGGCTCAAGTTCTTTCAGGAAGACCCCGAGCGTGGAGCTCATGATGCCGGCGCCAATGAGGACGACATCCGGCTCGTCATTGAAGGTATCTGACATCGGATTTCTCTTTCAAATTGATGAGCGGTTTTCTTTGGTGAACGCTTGGATCAGGCCGTCGCCCGCTGCAGCTTGCGCGCGCGAAACGGCACCGCGGCTCTCGGTTGAAGGACCACGTAGGCGCGGCGCCAGGAAGAATCGTCGGTCAACTGCCAGCTGTGTCCGGAGCCGACCGTGTCCTCGGCGAGCAGGATATTGCCGGGGTGGAGAAGGAAATGCTCGCCTCCGCGCGTTTGGAAATCCAGCGTGCCGCTTAGCGTGATAACCAGTTGCCGAACGGGCGCGGTGTGCCATGCGAAAGCGCCGCCCGATGCCGTTTCCTGGAAAGAGACGGTGGCCACGGCGAGTTTATCGCTCAGCCAGTCGCTGCGCGGACCCGACTTGAGTTCGATGACGCCCTCCTCGAAATACGAGTTATGGTCATCGCCGGTCCATAGACGTACACATCGGATCATTTGCGTGCTCCTGTGGTACTTTCTGCACTACCCGCGCGGTCCTTCCCGCCAGCGGTGGCTGGCTGAAAGGGAACGACGGTCTTTAGGTCGAGGATGATGTAGACGCGGCGCCAGGGCTGGTCGCCGACCATCTTCCAATTGTGTCCGGCACCGCTCGTGTCCTCGGTGAAGAGGATGTCGCCGGTACGGAGCGTAAATCGCCCATCCGGCGTTTCGAATTCCAGCTCGCCGCTCAGCGTGATGACCAGTTGTCGATCTAGATCCGGGTGCCGTCCGAGTTGGGGATCCACATCCGTCTCGTGGAACGAAGCCGAGGCGATAGGAAACTTCACGCTAAGCGCGTCTCCCCTTACACCGGGCTCGAGATCAATGAAGCCTTCTTCGAAATGCGATTTCTGGTCAGCGCCAGTCCATAATTTGATGCATCGGATCATCGTGTCTGCTCCCTAACCGCCGATATGCTGGTCTTGGCGAGGCCTAATTGCCTTGGCGACGTACGGCTTGACCATCTTTGCGGGATCGACGACGCGGTCGAACTCCTGCTCGGTAACGAAGCCAAGTTTCAGCGCCGCTGCCTTGAGTGTGAGATCGTTGTCCATTGCGTAATGCGCGATCTTGGACGCCTTGTCGTAGCCGATCACTGGCGCCAGCGCGGTAACGAGCATCAGGGAGTGCTCGACATATTCCTTGATCTTCTTCACGTTCGGCCTGGTTCCTTCGACGAGGAACTTGCGGAAATTTGCGCAGCCGTCGGTCATGATCGTGATCGAATGCGTGATGTTGTGGATCATCAGCGGCTTGTAGACGTTCATCTCGAGAAAACCGCCGGCACCTCCGAAGCCGACGGCGACGTCGTTCGCTATCACCTGGACGGCGATCATGGTCAACGCCTCGGCCTGGGTCGGGTTGACCTTGCCTGGCATGATCGACGAGCCCGGCTCATTCTCGGGAATCATGAGTTCGGCGAAGCCGGCGCGCGGACCGCAGGACATCAGCCGGATGTCGTTTCCGATTTTATAGAGCGAGACTGCCAGCGTGCGGAACGTGCCGGAAAGCTGCACCAGCGCGTCATGCGCGCCCTGCACGGTGAATTTGTTCGGTGCACTGACAAAGGACAGACCCGTCAGCTTGGAAATTTGGGCAGCGGCTGCCTCGGCAAAACCGGGCGCGGCGTTGATCCCGGTGCCGACTGCGGTGCCGCCGAGGGCCAACCGATAAACTCCCTTGAGCGCGTCCCCAATGCGTTCAAGATCATCGGTCAGCATGCCAGCGTAGCCCGACCATTCTTGCCCTAACGTAATCGGTGTCGCATCTTGCATGTGGGTTCGGCCGATCTTGACGACGTCATTCCATTCGGTCGCCTTGGCAGCGATCGCGTCGTGCAGGGCCTTCACTGACGGAACGAGGCGATGCATCACATTCACTGCGGCAGCGATGTACATCGCCGACGGAAAACTGTCGTTTGACGATTGCGACATGTTGACGTGGTCGTTCGGGTGAACCGGTTTCTTGCTGCCAAGCGGTGTACCCGCGAGCTGGCAGCATCGGTTAGAGATTACCTCGTTCACGTTCATGTTGAACTGAGTGCCGCTGCCGGTCATCCAGACATGCAGCGGGAACATATCGTGATGCTGGCCAGCGAGGATCTCATCGCAGACCTGAACGATCAGCTTGTGGGCCTGATCGTCGAGCCGTTTGCCGGAATGGTTTGCATTCGCGGCCGCTTTCTTCAGAGTCGCATAGGCCGTGATCATTTCGCGCGGCATAAGGTCCTTGCCGATGCTGAAATGCTCAAGCGAACGTTGCGTCTGCGCACCCCAGAGCATATCGGCCGCGACGTCAACCTCGCCAAGACTGTCCATCTCTTTTCGAATGCTCATCAAGTCGCGGCTTGAAGTGTGTTTTGACTCTGCCATTTAAATTCTCCGGTTTAACCTAAGCTGAACTAAGCTGGCCCAGCGATCCTGGCCTCGATCCGCGACGAACATCTCTTGAAGTCGCACGAGCATTGCTGTCGTCGGGCCTTCTAAACACAAGCGCGCGCGTCGTTGAGCTTAGATTTGTAGAGAAGCGGGATCCGCGCACGTTAGATGTTGTTAGAATTCGTTGGAGTTAGTTCTCTGCTCAAGCCCGCCGCAGTCCAGGTAAATTATTCGAAAGAGCCGGAGTCGCGCTGAGAACGAATCCTTTGCCGCGGACAGTATGAATCATGGGCGCTTCATTTGGTCCGTCGACCGCGCGACGTAAGCGACCCATATGAACATCAATGAGGTTCGTATGTGGAACGAATTTATAGCGCCAAACGTCATTGTAGAGGTCTGCTCGTGTCAGCAACTGGTCGCTACGTTGCATCATGTATCTGAGCAACTGGAACTCGCGCTGCCGCAGATCAAACTGTCGGTTGCCACGCTTCGCCGTGCGATCGATCAGATCGAGCTCCAATGATCCCACGCACAGCACCGTTTCACGCGGTTCGACCGACGAGCCAACGTCACATTCCATTCTTGAGGACTGTAGCGAACATTGTGTCGGTGGTTCGCAGAGCTCATTAGCAGGGACGTCAACCTCGCCAAGGCGGTCCATCTCTCTGCGAATGTTGCTAATCATATTTTCGACCTCCTCGAAAATCGCGTCGAGCCACGCCGCAATAGCTGAATGCCATCAGCTGGCGAAGTTGATCCTAAGCGGTTATGATCGGCGCAAATGCGCGCCTTAAGCGCTGGGTACAAACGGCCCGCATTGCCGTACGACAGGCTTTGCAAATCGGGTTTGTTGAATGCCGGGTAACGTTCAATGTCGGCGATGGCCGGCGCAAATGTCGATTTCGGCATAAATGGGAAATCAAGCCCCATCACCAACTGCGATGCCGACACGAGGTTGAGAATGGCTTCGAGTTGGGCCGCGGAGGTGGCTGCTGTGAGGTCGTAGTAGAATGAAGCGATACCATCGCGGACCTCCTCGGGGGAAAGCTCGAGCCGTCCAGCCCCCAAGCCGAAAGCGTGCTCAAGCACTTGAATCCGGTTGACCAGGTAAGGGATGGTGCCGCCGCCGTGAGTTGAGATGATCTTGATGTTTGAGAAGCGTTTCTTTGCACCGGTGACGACCATGTTGGCAATCATGCGAGTGGTATCGAACATGAACTCGAGCACGGACGGGTTCAGCCCGATGAGTAACGTCCGCGTTGCTTCTGTGAACGTTGGATGGACGAACAGGGTTACACCGCGCCGGTTCAGCTCCTCGAACCACGGATCGAATTGGGGTTCGCCTAGATAGACATCGCGGATGCTCGTTGAAGTGCTGACGCCGTCCATCTTCAATACATCGAGCGCATAAGCGATCTCGGTCATGACCCCGTCTGCATCCTGACCGGGCAAGGTCGCGACCGCCCCAAACCGGCTGGGATGTCTGGAAACGATGTCGGCCAGCGTTTCATTCACGCGTCTGGCGATTTCGCGTGCCTTCTGCCCCGTCGCGTGGTTGGCTGAGTCAGGGTCGGAGAGGACGCATGCGGAGATGCCATGCTCGTCCATATACGAGATCGCGCTTTCGACAGACCAGTCTGGCTGCTTCTGCCCAGGTCCCACCGGCGCACCTTGCCCGTAAGGCAAGATAGGATGTGAATGAACGTCGATGATTTGGGCAAGACATGCCATCGGAGTACCTCCTGATCAGAACGGAACAACAGCAGGAAGAGCTGAGCCGCATAAAGCCACTGCATTTCTCCACCTCTGCACCTGGCCTTGAGCGACCAAAGTCTGCTCTATTTCGCCGAAGCGTCTGCGTCGCCGTCGCGCTTCCGTTGAAAAGGCGTACGTGCAGCGCTGCGGTGGCCGAGCGTGACTTCAGAATTGCATTGAAGCTGGGTCGCGGCACGTTAGACGTTGTTGAATTCCGTTAGGATCGGTCTTCTCTGCCTTCGTTCTTCGCATGCGCTGGTTTTGGAGGGGCCGAGCAAATGTGCTGCCCAGCGCCCGGACGTCTTCGGTGAGATCGTGCGATGGGCCTGGAAAATATCCGTCGAATGTGGCGATAGGCGCCTTCCGATACGCGCGATACGGTCCCGTCCACGTCAGACCAATGGCCCCGCCGGCTAATACCTTGGTTTGATCCACGCCACGATTTCTGCCATGCTATAGGTGGCTTAGCGTGACCGTATATGGCCTTGGCCCATGCTGTTCGAGACGAACAATAGCGCGGTTGTGCACGTGGTCGACGACGACGCAGCTCTGCGCGGCGCGTTGGAGAGCCTGTTCGAATCGGTGGGACTTGCCACGCGAGCTTACGGAGCGGCCAGCGAGTTTTTCAACGCCAACGTCGCGGATAAGCCCGGATGCATCGTTATCGACATCCGCCTGCCAGATATGAGTGGACTGGAGTTCCAGGCCCGGCTGACGCAGTTGGGTTTTCGCCTGCCCGTAGTCATGATGACCGGATATGGCGATATTCCGATGACGGTCCGCGCGATGAAACGAGGCGCGGTGGATTTTCTTTCGAAGCCATTCCGTGATCAAGACATGCTCGATGCTGTGATGGCGGCCATCGAACGCGATCGGCAGCGCCGGACTGCCGATGAAGATGCTTTGCGGATGCGGCAACGGTTCGAAACACTGTCCCCACGGGAACAGCAGGTGATGATGCTGGTAACAACCGGGAAAATGAACAAGCAGGTAGCCGGCGATCTTGGAGTAAGCGAGATCACGGTAAAACTTCACCGCGGTGCGGCCATGCGTAAAATGGGCGCACGGACCCTCGCCGACCTCGTGCGGATGGCCGAACTGGTAAAGCACAAGGCGCCTTGAGCGTTGGGGAACATACTACACTCGTGTATAGTGTGCTGGCGCCCCCGTCAGATGCACAATTGCTCTCTTCGCCGCCGCCGGTTGCAGCCATAACCCGGGATGATGTGTGTTAAGAGAGCCTCTAGTCGCGGTTATCGACGATGACGAACCATTCCGAACAGCGCTTGTCGAGTCGCTCTGTTCGCTGGGATACCGCGCGCGCGGGTTTGCATCCGGCGAAGAGTTTTTTGCGGCGAGCGGGGGGAACCCTTGTGACTGCGTCATCACCGACATTCATATGCCCGGCATGAGTGGATTTGATCTCAAACGACTGCTCATGGTTCGTGACTGGCGAGTGCCAGTCATCATGATTACTGCGCGTGGAGGGCCGGGGCTGGAAGCGAGAGCGGCCGCCAGTGGCGCAATCTGCCTGCTCAGAAAGCCATTCGGAGCAGATGACCTGATGGTCTGCCTCAAAAAGGCTTTGGAGGTCTGATCGGAGCACGGCTTCAGTCTCCGGATTGCACGCGTGGCCGCCATGATTTGGGCCGCAATCGCGGCGCAACCGAGCTCACGCCGCGCGGCTTTCTGTGCTCGGGGAGACCGCTGCGTCGATCGCGCACGAGATCAACCAGCCACGAGCCGCTGTAAGGACAACGGCGAAACCGGGATGCGTTGGCTCGATCGAGCCGAGCCTAACGTCCCGAAAGCGCGCGAATCAATGCTACGTGGTCTCAATGAGGCCGGTCGCGCCGCCGACATCATCGAGCGAATTCGGGCGATGGCGACAGGGGGAGCACCACAACCGACCGCGCTGTCGCTCCATGACGCCATCGCGGAGTCGATGCTCTTCCCTCGCCATGAACACCAATCTAAAGGGGTCTCCGTTTCCCTCGAGTTGGCGCCGGCGCTTCCTCAGGTGACTGGGGACCGCACCCAGCTTAATCAAGTGATCGTGAATCTGGTGATCAATGCCGTGCAGGCGATGGTGCAGTCGGGAGCGGGGCGCCGCAGCATTTTCATTCGGACCGTGCTGTCCGATCCCGAAACGTGTGCTGTGTTAGCATAGATCAGACTCATCTCACGCGTCTCTTTGATAGTTTCTTTACGACGAAGGATACCGGCATGGGCATCGCCTGTCGATCTGCCGATCCACATTGAAGCTCATGACGGCCACATCGAAGGTGATAACAAGTCCGCTCTAGGAGGAGCCCACTTCAGTTTTTCCTTGCCCGCGATTCGGGCTCCGGCAGGCTGAGACTCGATACGATCGCAGCGTTCGGGCGCGTCATCGCCGCTGTAGCACGCAAAGGGCCAAACACCCCTTCGTTTCCACCTAGACGTTGGTATGTGCTGTCTTTCCGGAAGGGGGATAGGCGGATGCGCAAGCGCGCGTAGGATGCCTTTGACGCCGCTTTCGAGGAGGACGGCCGCGACTATAACCGGCTCAAATTCTTGCGGTCTCTTGGCCTAGCTCGTCGGGAGGTCGTCGCCGGGCACGCGACGACGATGTCTTGCTTGAAATACTTTTGAGCGAGGAGTTCCATAGATTTCTCGGAAGTTAGTCGGTCGTGAAAGGCAAAAGGCATCCCTAAGTATCGAGGCAGCGCCCCACGCTGCGATCCGAGTGTAAAATGGTGTTGCGTTGTGGAACCATGGAGGCGGTCAATGGTGCGAGGGACCACTTGCGCTATTTGGGTCCATCCTATGCTGGATGTCCAAGCCGTCCGTTATCGAAAATGAAGTCGGCCTCGCAGATATCTGGGCGAGAACAGATGAATATCATGGATACGCATACTGAGCGGCCTCTTTCTCCGGAGCTGATCTACTTCGGCCCCTTCCGCCTTTCCGTCACGGAGCGGATTCTAAAAAAAGGTGGCGTCCCGGTCCGGCTTGGCAGTCGTGCTCTCGACATTCTCATCGCCCTCGTCGAGCGCCCGGCCGAAGTAGTTACCAAGAAGGAGCTATTCGCAAGAGTGTGGCCGGACCTTGTGGTCGATGAGGGCAGCCTTCGCTATCACGTTTGCGCGTTGCGCAAGGCGCTCGGTGAAGGCCGATCGGCCACACGCTATGTGGCCAATGTGTCGGGCCGCGGCTACTGTTTTGTCGTGCCGATTTGTCGTGCCGCTTCGGGCCTTAGAGCGGGCTATATAATATAGGACTTCGCCGTTGTATCCCGCCTTACAACACTAAATTCTATTCATTCGAGAGCCCGATGTGCATCGACTACCGTCAAATCGCGCGCTCTCAGAGCGGCGTCAGAACGGCAAGGGAAAAACTTGTATGCCTCCATCTTGTCGACGGTGCAAGCACCAGCAGGGAACCTTTGAGGGTGCAGAGGCATTGATGTTCGTTGATGTTGCGGCTCCCGCAAAACTGATCCTACCAGAAATCGAGTGGCGTAAGCGTCCAGTCAGCAAAGATGCGCGCCCCGATGCAGGACATCGCATAACGCTCTCCCGATGGACGGTAACGAAGCCCATCAAGCCGTTGGAACTGGTGGCGAACTATCCCGATGACTCACACCTCATCACATTTCCTCTCGTTCCCAGTTCGGTAGAATTCTTTTTTGCAGGCAAGCAGGTCGCAAACGGCAAAATTCAGATGGATACCGTTTTAATAACGGGACCGGGAGAACCGAGTCGCACCATTTTCACAAGAACATTCGATTGCGTTCGCATTTATCTGTCGCAATCATTTCTTGCCGAGTGTTTTACGGAAATTTATGGACACTCGCCCTCCGGTCCAATCGAGCTTTTTGATCCTCATTTCATGGCTGATCCCATTGTCTTTCAGTTGTCTAGCCTGCTGGCAAAAGTTGACGACGATGGAGGTCCAGCCGGGCCGACCTTTGTCGATGGCGTGAGCAGTGCGTTGGCGGCTCGGCTTTTTACTCTAAATTCGGTGAGGGGTGGAGCGCTTGTATCGAACAGATCCACGCCCCTGCCTAAATGGCGGCTGAAGCGCGCGGTCGACTATATCGAGGCCAACCTGACTAGGCCGATCTATTTGGCTGAACTCGGCAATGTCGTCGGTTTGACTCGGATGCACTTTGCTGCCCAATTTCGTGCGGCAACTGGATGTTCTCCTTATAACTACATTCTGAGAAGGAAGGTGGCGCATTCACAACGGCTCCTTCTCAATCCGCAATTGTCGATTGCCAGTGTGGCCGCCATGATGGGCTTTAGTTCGCAAGCGCATTTTACGGTCGTCTTCAAAAAGGTCATCGGAACGACTCCTGTGCGCTGGCGCCAATCCTCTCGCTAGCCGCCGCCCTTTCGAGCGCCTCGGACATCTCTACGCACTACGCTACGGTGTCACTATCGAGTGCATTATCACCGCGACTAACAAAATCGAAACGCATTGTCTTTTCATTTTGGGTTCCAGTTTGATTCAAAAAATCGGAGGTCGATTCTGAAAGACGATTTGCGTGGCTGGATGCAATTTCCCGGTAAGACGAACTCGGCGCAGAGTGTGTTGTGCGCTCGAATCTGGAGGTGGTCAAACCGCGGGGCAATCGACTGCGGCATGCATCGGGACGGATTTCGTCAACGTCTTTGCTCGGGCGGTGTTGGTTTGGGCGTGCGGTTTTTCAGGCCTTGGCAGCCGGTAAAGTTGGGTCAGCGGGGTGCCGCGCCCTTCTGAAGGTGCGATAGATACATGCTTGGCTACTTGGGTTCACTGTCAGAACGTCCGGTTCACCGTTGTCGAGAATGGAATTCGGGAAGGGGCATACTTAGGCAAGACAAAAAATGAATTTCATGGATGCGCGATCTAAAAGCCCTCTTTGTCCGGACCTGATCTACTTCGGCCCTTTCCGTCTTTCCGTCACCGAGCGGGTCTTAGAAAAAGAGGGCGTCCGGGTTCGGCTCGGGAGTCGCGCTCTCGACATTCTTATCGCCCTCGTCGAGCGCTCCGCCGAAGTAGTTACCAAAACGGAGCTATTCGCAAGGGTATGGCCGGACCTTGTGGTTGACGAGTGCAATCTTCGTTATCACGTTTTGGCGTTACGCAAGGCGCTCGGTGGAGGCCCATCGGGCACACGCTATGTGGCCAATGTGTCGGGCCGCGGCTATTGTTTTGTCGCGCCGATTTCGCGTGCCGCAAGCCCCCGCGCGGCCTTGAGTAGTTCGCTCGCTCATTTACCCGTCGCGATTCCTTCAAGTCCGGCCAGAATGATAGGACGCGACGAGACAGTCCAATTTATCTCAGCCGAATTGATCGCGCGGCGCTTCTTGACTATCGTGGGACCGGGCGGGATCGGCAAAACCACCGTTGCCAACGCAGTCAGTCGCACTATGCTCGCCGCCTTCGACGGTGCGGTCCATTTCGTCGACTTTGGGCCACTGGGAACTCCCTCTCTTGTCCCCAACCTGGTGGCGTCAACCGTAGGTTTGCCAGGCAATTTCGATGATCCGCTTGCTGCGATACCTGCGTTCCTGCGGGACCGGCGCTTGCTGCTGGTGTTCGACAGCTGTGAGCATCTGTTGGAGACGATTGCTCCGTTGGCGGAGCGCATTTTTCGGGAGGCTCCAGAGGTCCATATCCTGACGACGAGCCGCGAACCGCTGCAGGTCGAAGGTGAGCAGGTCTATCGAATACATCCGCTGGCGTTCCCCGCTGATGATGAATCGTTGACGGCCGCACAGGCGCTGGCCTTTCCAGCCGTGCAACTGTTTGTTGAGCGAGCAGCTGAGCATGGCAGTGGTTTCGAGTTGAATGATGCCGACGCGCCGATCGTTGGCAAAGTCTGCCGTGGACTCGATGGAATTGCGCTTGCCCTCGAACTAGCCGCCGGGCGCGTTGGTGTCTATGGAATCAAGGGAATTGCATCACTTCTCGATGGCCCATGCAGGCTGCTGTGGCAGGGACGACGCACGGCGTTGCCCCGGCATCAGACACTGAGCGCCATGCTCGACTGGAGCTACGATCTGCTCGACGAGTCCGAACGCGCGACCCTCCGCGGGCTCTCTGTGTTCGTCGGAGCTTTTTCGCTTGAGGCTGCACAATATGTCTTCGCTGGCGGCATCTTAGCGAGAGAGCAAGTCGCCGAGGCCATCGCAGGTCTGGTCACGAAATCCCTTGTTTCGGTGGAAACGAACCCCACGGGGACGCTTTATCGGTTGCTCGATACGACGCGCGCGTACGTCCTGACCAAAATGACAGACAGCGGCGAGAGAAACACGATCGCGCAACGGCATGCAATCTACTATCGCATATTCCTGGAGAGTATCGAGAATACCTCCCTTACTTACGCCAAAAGTGACAGCGCCACAGAAAGCTGGCGGCATGTAAGCAATGCGGGGGTTGCCTTGGAATGGAGCTTCTCAGAGCGGGGAGACAAGGAGCTCGGTATCGCACTCGCTGCAGCGTCGGCTCCGCTCTTTCTTGAATTGTCGCTTTTTACGGAGTGTCGCGTCTGGATGGAACGCGCGATTGCCGAACTCAATACCCGAGGCGATCGTCGCGAAATGAAGCTGCAAGAAGCGCTTGCTGTATCGCTAATGCTCGTCAAGGGAAATAGCAGGGAAGTCCTCGCAGCTCTTACGACGGCGCTCTCACTCGCACAGGTTCTGGAATTGCCATACCATGAAATGCGACTATTCGCTGCGCATCATACTTTCCTGGTGCGTACTGGAGATTTCCGCGGGGCCGCGGCCGTCGCTGAACAGACGCGCGACAAACGCAGCACTTTCGACCACCTTTGTCGAGGACAGGCTGCGCATTCTGCCCACCCTGACATATAGTTCGACCAATGCGGGTACGTCCGCCTGGTCGCACTGGAGTGCGTTGATATAGCATTTCGAAGCCGCTGCGATAAATTCTTTGTAGAGTTCTTGCCGCCAGTTTGTCCAGCGCCCGCCGTTGTGCCCTTGTTTGTGCGTGTTTGCGCCAACCACGACGCGAGGACAGATGTAAGTCCGCCTGTGATGGCTCCCGCGAGCGCCGCAAGAGCGGAAATTATCGATGCGTTCACGAGAATATCCCGCTGGCAAACTGCTCTCAGATTTTCACAGTATCGGGCGGCTTTGGTGCCTGAATCACTCGCCATGTGCGGCAGTGGATAGCCGGCGTCATCGACCTAGACGTTGTCGATCCCCATGATCCTCGATGAACGGCTGGACGATGGCTTGCCGGTGATGGTCACGAGAGTCTCTAGGCAACACTTGTGACTGTTCGCGTTTCGTTAGGAACCGCTCCCATTCCGGTTGGCCTCCCAATCGCTCGACAAGAGTGTCGATGAGAATTCTCACCTTGCCCGGGACGGGGGAGCCCGGGGGTCGTACAACGTGAATTTCATGTTCAGGGGTCGGATATCGTTTGCGAACCGTCCGTCACTCCCCTCCGCTCAAGTATCGGTCCAATGATTTGGCACACGCTCACCTTTGATTCGAGTTGCCACGCGGGTACTAATTCAGATTCATGACCGTGAATTTAGTCGAGGCAAGAAAAGCTTTCCCTATCTCCAGTGCATGCGGAGACGCAATCGCGATTTTTCCGCAAACAAAATGGAGATGACAATGCGAAAGAAGATTCTCACCGTACTAGTTGTTCCGCTAGTTGCCACATTAACCGTGCAAGCGGCGGCTGCCTCAGAACGCCACCATACGCGAACGAAGGGCTACCCGGTGTCAAGCGAGCAATTCCGCAACAGCAATGCTTATGCCGCACCCGGCTATTTTGCAGTGCCATCGCGCTTGCAGCAACTCGACGAAGGAATGATGGCGTCGGGGCCAGCTGGTCACTGATCTTCGATGTATTGACGAAAGCCAAGAGCCCGGTAACTGCATCGGAAGTAATTGGCCGCTGTCGTCCGCCTCGGGGTTAGCTGTCTGGAACGGTGTTGCTATCCGAACGAAACCGCGGCCTTGGCTTCATTGTTGGCCAGAGAGAGCAATCGCTGGAGCACGAAATGACAAAGCATATTGTAAAGGTACCGAATCCCGATCCGTCACTGTTTCTTCGCGAGTTGAACCACAGAACAAAAAACGAGCTCACTTCTGTCATACACTCGGTTTCAGCCATGGCGGTGCAGTCGGATAGCGTGGCCGTCAAGGCCGCGCTGCTCGACGTCGTAGACCTCCTGCATCAATGGGCCGACGTTCATCGAGCGCTGCGCATGCCGGAGCCTGGGCGCCTCACCGATGCCGCGAGCTACCTTCAGCAGCTTTGCGTCACGTTCACGAAATACCGACTGGATCGTCTGGCGATACCTGTCTTGTTCTCAGCGGATGATCTGCGGCTCGAAGGAGAACGCTGCTGGAAGCTTGGGCTGATTGCATGCGAGCTACTGACCAACGTGGCGCGACATGCACTATTCGACGGTAGAGATCCAGAATTGCGAGTGGAGTTGACGCTTGCGGGCAACGCCGTAAAGTGCAGGGTCTCTGACAATGGCTCGGCAGCTGAACCCATCCTGCGCAGTCGAGGGCTAGCGATCATCGGCGAACTGGCCGGCAGTTTGGGCGGCCACATTCATACGTCTTACGCCGCCGAAGGATCGTGCGTTCTTCTCATCTTCCCCCTGACCGAGGCCGAGCAACGTGCCGCCGGCGCGGCTCATGCCGTTAAGTTTAAGCGGAGGAAGGTGCGCCGCCCTCAGCGGTTGCAAGTTAGAACCCGAGGATCCGACGATGTGGCGTCTTTCGGGCAAAAGCGAGGATTCAAGAACCATACGCAAAAAGTCGGACGGCTGCAGTGATGCGCGTCACACGGGCACAAAAAAGCCCCGGCCTCGGCCGGGGCTTTGATGCCAGAGAGCGTTAGCGCGACTCAGTAGCGTGCGACTACAGGTCGGCCGAACTTGTAGTTCAGGCGCGCTAGGAAGAGATCGACGTTCTCGTTGATGTGGTCGCCAAGGCCAGAGACGAAAGTTACGTCATTATTCCCCATGAACAGGTGATCGTACTCGACGCCGAGCGACAGATTCGGGGTGATGCCATATTCGAAGCCAACGCCGACCGCGGCACCCCATCGCGTCTCACTTGCAGCATCGT
>Ga0210401_10000567_pt1 | contig 44997 bp, 38 predicted proteins | sample IncBWH32MmetaG_FD_150866 | JGI IMG/M metagenome (GOLD analysis project Ga0210401, IMG submission 150866) | Forest soil microbial communities from Barre Woods Harvard Forest LTER site, Petersham, Massachusetts, United States - Inc-BW-H-32-M | ecosystem: Environmental > Terrestrial > Soil >...
CGATGTGGTGGACGAACTGGATTCACGCGAGGAGTTAAACTACATTCACGAGATCTTGGAAATGGGAACCGGGGCCGACCGCCAGTTGCGCGTGTTCAAGGAGACCGGTGACCTGAAAAGAGTAGTGGATTACATCATTGATGAGACGGAAGTGGGATTGACCCAATCGCCGGTCACGGCTTCCGCTAGAAAAGTAGGGTAATGAGCGTTCCAGTCAGTCAAGCCAACCGGAAGTTTAATACGATTCCCTTCGATCCTGAACTTACTCCAGGCGCACGCAACGCGGTCAAGGTTTGTTTGCGCGTACAGCCCGGCGAGAAGGTCACGGTCATCACCGACGAGGCCACCAAGGAAATCGCGGCCAGCATGGTGCGCGAATTGGAGGCGGTGCAGGCCCCGTACCACGCGTGGGTGCTGGAGGACTTGGCGCCGCGACCGTTGGGCGATCTTCCGCGAGAGATTGTGGAGGATCTCGAGAGCAGCCAGGTCAGCATCTTTGCCGTGCAGGCGCAGGCCAACGAATTGCATTCACGCATGCAAATGACCGACGTGGTCAACCGGCGCAAGATCCGCCACGCTCACATGGTGAACGTCAACCGGCAGATCATGCTGGAGGGAATGCGAGCGGATTTTGTCAAGGTGGATCGCATCAGCGTCAAGGTGGTCGACATGGTTCGGCGAGCGAAGCAAGTCCGAGCCAAAACGCCGGCGGGAACCGATCTGGTGGTGGATTTGAATCCCAATTATCGTTGGGTGAAGACCAGCGGTATCATCAGTCCGGATAAATGGGGAAACCTGCCGGGAGGGGAAGTTTTCACTACCCCGGGCGAGGTCAATGGGACGTTTGTGATTGACGGCGTCGTCGGCGATTGGCTTTGCGCCAAGTTTGGGAGTTTGCGCGAGAATCCGCTGACCATTCGAGTGAAGGGAAATCGCCTGGTTGAAGCTCATTCCGCGAACCATGACCTAGAGAGTGATTTCTGGAGTTACACCCATACTGACGAAAACAGCGATCGCGTGGGCGAATTTGCGATTGGCACAAATATCGAACTGAAGGACGTGATTGGGCAGATTCTTCAGGACGAGAAATATCCAGGAGTACACATTGCGTTTGGCAATCCTTACGGGGCGCACACGGGAGCGGAGTGGTATTCGTCTACCCACATCGACGTGGTGGGGAGGAAGTTTGATATTTGGGTAGACAGTGAGCAGATCATGCGCGATGGAAAGTTCTTGCTGGAAGCGTAAGCATCGGATCATATAGTGGGAAGCGCTCGTCCGCTCAGCGTGACAGCTCCTGAAAAATCATGATTCCTGCCCTGCGACAACAGTTCAACTCGACCTTCACCCCGAAAAAGTACCAGGCTTTTTTGAAGTTGATGGAAGAGCGCTGTGGTACCCCGGTCAAGTTCCAGGTTTCGGAGACGCCCTGCTTCTTTCCCAAACCGCTGTTGGATCAGATGTCGGAGTATGGCAAAGAGCTGATCCAACAGTTGGGCGGGTTGGAATACCGCAAAGCCTCGTTCGACGCAATCCCGCCCGATTTCAATGTGCCCCGTGAATCGCCCCATCCCTTATTCATCCAAGTGGATTTTGGATTGGTGCGGGATGCAGCCGGCAAGCTGCAACCCAAGCTGGTTGAGTTGCAGGGCTTCCCTTCTCTCTACGCATATCAGGCAATGATATCGCAGATCTACATGGAGGTCTTTGAACTCGATGAGAACCTCAAGTATCTGCTGGGCGGGCTGGACTGGGAGGGATACAAGAAGCTGCTGCGGCGAGCCATTGTGGGCGATCAGGACCCGCAAAATGTGATACTCATGGAGATCGATCCTAGTCACCAAAAGACGCTGCCGGATTTTCTGCTCACGGAAAAGCTGCTTGGAATTGCAACCGTCGACATCACCAAAATCGAGAAACGAGGCAATGAGCTGTTTTACGATCGCGGAGGCCAGCGCACTCCCATTCGCCGGATTTACAACCGCGCAATCGTCGATGAGCTAGTGCGCAAGAAGCTCAAGCTTTCCTTTAACTTCACGGATGAACTGGAAGTGGAGTGGGCGGGGCACCCCAACTGGTACTTTCGCATGAGTAAGTTTTCTCTGCCTTTCCTGCACCACGAGTGCGTGCCCAAGACTTCCTTTCTTGATCGTGTGGAACCGGTGCCTCAGGATCTGGAAAACTACGTGATCAAGCCGCTGTTTTCGTTCGCCGGGTTAGGCGTCATTCTCCATCCCACAAAAGAAGACCTGGCGAACATCCCCAAGGCGAAACGTTCGCAATACATCCTGCAGGAACGGATGCAGTTTGAGCCGGTGATTGAAACGCCTTTAGGCGGGACCAAGGCGGAGATCCGTATCATGTATATCTGGCTGGACGAACTGCTGCCGGTCATGACCATCGTCCGGATCGGCCGCGGGCTGATGATGGGCGTGGACCACAATAAGAATATGCAATGGGTAGGGTCGTCGGCAGGTTTTCATACGGATTAGGCTTCGAGGTTTGAGTTTCCTGTCCTGTGGGCCGTGGTTCCTAGGCGCTTGCAAAATCAACATCGACAAAAGTTTGTCGATGTCTAGGCTGCGCATTCTCCATCCCGCGAGCATTCCAACTCGCTCCAGCTTCCTTGCCTCCCACAACCGGACCCAAAACAGCGGCGTACTCGATGGGAAGATGGCACTTTACGGAATCGCTGCCTACCCACGCCTACCCACGTAATGGAGTTGACCCCAGCCCCGGGGCGGCCTAACATAGCCGCGAGCGGTCCCTCATGGTCGGCCAGACAGTCTCCCACTATCGCATTCTTGGAAAAATCGGCGGTGGAGGCATGGGCATTGTCTATGAGGCGGAAGATGTGCGCCTCGGACGCCATGTTGCCCTGAAGTTCGTTCCGGACAATCTCGTGGGCGACCGTAAGTCTCTGGACCGTTTCGAGCGCGAAGCCCGCGCTGCCTCGCGGTTGAATCACCCCAACGTTTGCACCATCCATGAAATCGACGATAACGGCGGCCATCCCTTCATCGTCATGGAAAGGCTCGAAGGCGAGAGTCTGAAGCAGCGCATTCGCGGGAAACCGCTGGAGTTTGAAGAACTTCTCGATGTTGCCGTACAGGTGTCGGAGGCCCTTGAAGCATTTCACGCCAAGGGAATCATTCATCGCGATATCAAGCCTGCCAATCTGTTTATTACGAACACCGGGCAGGTGAAGATTCTGGACTTTGGGTTGGCCAAACTGTCGCGCGACCAAGGCGTGGCGGCAAGCGAGGACACCCCTTATGAGGATTCGCTCACGGCGATCGGAGTAGTTCCCGGAACAGCGGTTTATATGTCGCCGGAACAGGCACGCAGCGAGGAACTCGACCCGCGGAGCGACCTATTTTCCTTTGGCGTTGTGCTCTACGAAATGGCTACCGGCAAGAAGCCGTTTCAGGGAGCGAACGTAGTGACCACGCTGGATGCGATGCTGCATCACAAGCCCGCCCCACCCCGGAGCCTGAACCCCGCTCTCCCGCCTCAGATCGAGGGCATTATCGGGAAGGCGATGGAAAAGGACCGCGACAAGCGCTATGCGAGTGCGGCACAAATGAAAGCCGACCTGCAGCGCCTGAAGAAGCAAACAGAATCGGGGGCGGTCAAAACGAATTCGCGGGAAGCACCGCTGCGCGTGGCCACAAATGCATTCCAGACTTCCAGTGCGTGGCAGAAATATTTGCTGCTGGGGATGGCCGGGCTTTTGATCGCGGTGCTGGCGGCCGTCGGAGCGTGGTGGCTCAAGCATCGCAGCACGGCTGCGAGCACCGGAGTCAGTGCGATTGCGGTGCTTCCCCTGCAGAACCTGAACGGCGACTTCAGCGTCGATTACCTGCGCTTTGCGTTGGCGGACGAAATTTCCAATGTGCTGACCCACAGCCGCTCGCTGGACGTTCGTCCCTCCGGAGTAACGCGGAAATATGTGAGTCCAGACATTGACCCGCAACAAGTGGGGCGCCAACTGCACGTGGGCAGCGTCCTGACCGGGCATTACCTGCGGCAGGGAGACCATCTACTGGTAACCCTGGAAGCCACGGAAACGAAAAGTAATCGGATGTTGTGGCAGACCAATTTCACAGCGTCCAGCGAGGACTTGATCGCCTTACAAGAGAAGCTTGCCAGTCAGGTTCGCCAAGGTTTATTGCCGATTCTGGGCGCGGCCGGTACTTATCTCGATACCGGCACTCGGCCGAAGAGCCAAGAAGCCTACGACCTTTACCTGCATAGCCTGGCGCTGCCCCATGACGCTGGACCGAACAAGGATGCGATCGCAGTACTGGAGCATGTTGTGGAAACCGATCCGAACTATGCTCCTGCCTGGGAGGAGCTCGGCCTGCGTTCCTATTATGACGCGGACTATTCCAACGGCGGAGAAAAGATGTTCCAGCGTTCTAATCAAGCGTCGGAACGTGCAGTCGCTCTTGACCCCAACCGATTGGTGGCCGCGAGCCAGTTGATAACGAACCGCGTGGAGAGGGGTGAGTTGACCAAGGCCTACGCGGCGGCCGAAGCCCTGGTTAAGAGCCGTCCGGAAAGTGGCCAGGCTCATTTTACCCGTGCCTATGTTCTCCGTTATGCCGGGATGCAAGAGGAATCGGCGCGCGAATGTGACATCGCTCTCGAGATCTCTCCCGGAAACTACCAATGGCGCTCGTGCGCGTGGGGATTCATGGAGTTGGGCCAGACTAAGCGCGCGATGGATTTTGTTCGTCTGGATGCAGGCTCAGAATGGGCCAACTTCGCGACCCCGTTGATTCTGCTGCGCGATGGGAAACTAGCGGAAGCGCGAGACAGCGTGAAGAAAGTGTCGACGGCGGAGCATTACCATCGCGAACTGCTAGAGGCATGCCTGGGGATGCGGCCTCCGTCCGAGTTGGATAAAATCACGAACGAAGTGGAAGCCTCCGTGCTCGCAGAGCCCGATCCCGAGCGCTGGTACTACGAAGGAACCCTGATGGCATTCTGCGGAAAACCTGACGTTGCTCTTCACATGATCAAGGCCGCGGTTGACCAGAACTATTGCTCCTATTCGGCTCTGTTGTCCGACCCATTGCTGGCGAAACTGCGCAGCAGCAAGGAGTTTGATGCCGTGCTGACCGCTGCGCATGAATGCCAGGAGAGCGTTCGCAACCCGCAGGAGCAGTGAAATCAGGTAGGATGGTCAGTGGGTTGGCTACCCTTTTCTTTCCCAATCAGTCGATGATTAAGACGCTATATCAGGAAAAATATTGGCTCCCGTCTGCAAGAACAACAATCCTTTATTTATGACTGACGATGACCGTGGGGTCTGGCACCAACGCATTCGACCCGGCTCTCGACAGGTTTTGCTTGCCCTTCTTCCGATTCTGCTGGTGACCGTCGCCGCGGTTTGGCAAACGGCGGCAAAACCAGCAAGCCCAAAAGATCCTCAGTTTGTAAATCCTTTACCTCAGGACACAGGCGCGGCCGGCTTGCAGGAAATGCTGTTGCGCCTCCGGACGACCGCGCACCTGATGCAAACTGTGGCGCATCCCGATGACGAAGACGGCGGCATGCTGACCCTCGAATCGCGCGGGAAGGGTGCGACCGTCCTGCTGCTGACCCTGAATCGCGGCGAAGGCGGACAGAACAAGCTAGGCAGTAATTTGTTCGATGTGCTCGGCGTTTTGCGGACGCTGGAACTGCTGGGAGCGGACCGCTATTACGGAGTGCAGCAGCGCTTCACGCGGGTTGCGGATTTTGGCTTTTCCAAAAATGCCGACGAAACATTCCAGAAGTGGCAGGGTCACGATATCGCGCTCGGAGATATGGTGGGGGTAATTCGCACCTTCCGGCCCGATGTTTTGGTCGCTCGCTTTTCAGGCACTGATCGTGACGGACACGGCCATCACCAGGCTTCGTCGATTCTTACTCGCGAAGCCTTTCGCGCGGCGGCGGATCCCAGTCGATTTCCGGTGCAGATCGCCGAGGGCCTGCTGCCGTGGCAGGTTAAAAAGCTTTACCTCGGGAACGTATGCGGATTTGGGGCTCAAACCTGCCCGGCGGAGAACTACACGGTCCGGCTGAATGTCGGAGAACAGAATCCCAGGCTGGGAATGTCCTACATCCAATTCGCGTTAGAGGGATTACGGCATCAGCTTTCGCAGGGAGCGGGAGGCTGGTCAGTGGACCCTGGCCCTCGTTACACCTACTACAAACTGGTCGATTCGGTTCTGCCGGCGACAACCGACAAAGACGGTCATGAGCAGGATTTCTTTGACGGGATTGACACGAGTTTTCCAGGGCTTGCTGCTCGATTGGGGGCCGAAGAGTCAAAGGTACCGTGGTTGCGATCAGAACTCGTGGACCTTGCAAATCGCGTCCAGGAGGCGGCTCAACGCAGCGAGAAAGATTCCAGCGACGCAGCCGGACCGCTGCTAGCTGCGTCGCTAAGCCTGGACTCCTTGACAGGCCGGGTGCAAAGCAGCCAGATTAGCTCGCCGCTGAAAGAAGACTTGGTAGAAATACTTCGCGAGAAGCTGGAACAGGCGCGGACAGCAATCAACCTGGCGATGGGCGTCACGGTGGAAGCGACGGTCGCTCCGCCCCAAAACGCGGCAGGCGCACGGCCGATGGAGGAAGAAGCATTCACTACGGCGTCTCCTGGACAGAAGTTCCTGGTGAGGGTTAAGTTTCACAACGGCTCAAAAAACAAGTTAGTTCTGAACCGAATACGGCTCGACGCTCCGCAAGGATGGGCCAAGCAGATTGATGAAGAAGCTGTTCTGGTCGTCGCTCCGGGCAAGGATCAGTATGCCAACTTCCTCGTGCAGATTCCGGTTCAAGCTGCCGACGGGCACTACTACACGCGTCCTTACTGGCATCGCGCCAACCCGGAAACCGAAAGCATCAACACCATCGACGAGGAGCGATACCTCACGCTGCCCTTCCCACCGCCCCCGTTCCACGCGACCGTCCAGTACCACACTCATCGCTCGCCGCACGACCTGACCCTGTTCGGTGGGACGCATGAATTGGGAGGAGCGAACGGAACCGAGACTGAAATCTCATCTCCGGTGGTCGCACAGTTTGTGGATGACAAAGGTGTGGAGCGAAGCCGAACACTCGCCATCGTCCCCGCATTTTCCGTGATGCTGGAGCCCGGGCAGCAGGTGATTCCCACAGCTGGCGACGGGGAAAAACGTGTGAAAGTCGCCGTTTCGAGCAATTTGTCTGGCGGCATCAAGGGGAATCTTCATCTGGAGGTACCGGCCGGCTGGGGCGTCGAGCCGGCTAGATTGGCTATGGAGTTTCACAGGCACGGCGAGAAACAAGAATTTGAGTTCAAAATATCTCCCACTAGTTTGAAGGAGGGACGCGCGAACATCCGTGCGGTGTTCGAGTCGGGGGGAGTGAATTACGCCGAGGGTTACAGTCTGGTCACCGGCGAGGATCTCGACAGCTTTTACTACTACCAGCCTGCGCTCCAGCGCATCAGCATCGTCGATGTGAAAGTGCCAAAGGATTTGAGCGTCGGCTACGTTATGGGTGCGGGCGATGACATTCCGACCGTGCTTACGCAGATCGGAATGAAGGTTACTTTGATTCCGGCGGACAAACTCGCCAGCCAGAACCTGAGCCAGTACCAGACGATTGTTCTGGGAATTCGGGCTTACGATACCCAAAAGGATCTCGCCGCCAACAACAAGAAGCTACTGGATTTTGTCTTTAGCGGCGGTACGCTCGTCGCACAATATGAAACCGGCTTCGCCGATTTCAACAAGGGGAAATTGACGCCTTACCCCGCACAACTTAGCCGAGTCCGTGTTTCGGTTGAAGAGGCTCCGGTGGAAATTCTCGCGCCAGAGGATGGCATCTTTCACTACCCCAACCAGATCACGGAGCACGACTTTGATGGATGGGTGCAAGAACGCGGGTTGTATTTCATGGATCAGTGGGACAACAGCTTCAAGCCACTACTCGCGTCCCACGATCCTGGAGAGTCGCCACAGAAGGGGGGGTTGTTGCGCGCTCAGTATGGCAAGGGCACATATCTCTACACCGGATACGCGTTCTTTCGCCAGTTACCTGCGGGGGTGCCGGGTGCGATCCGCCTTTATGTCAACTTGTTGAGTGCGGGACACGAGAAGAGCAGTGGCCAGTAGCTAGCTCCCCGATTTCAGTTCTTGGTTCTCAGTGGTTCGCGCCATGCAGCCTGGATCTCAGACCGGTCAGAGTTCTCCGCAGCTGATTCGCGGGGTGGGCTTAGGAAGTGCGACTGCGCTGAACATGATTGACATGATCGGCGTAGGGCCGTTCATCACCATACCGCTGATGGTGAGCGCTATGGGTGGGCCACAGGCCATGCTCGGCTGGATTTTGGGCGCGATCTTTGCCATGTGCGATGGTCTGGTCTGGGCGGAACTGGGAGCGGCCATGCCGCACTCGGGCGGTTCCTACGGCTATTTGCGCGAAATTTACGGGTCCAAAAGCCTGGGCCGGCTGATTTCCTTTCTTTTCGTTTGGCAACTTTCCTTCAGTGCGCCGCTCTCTATTGCCTCGGGCTCGATTGGCCTTGCCGGGTACGCATCTTACTTTTGGCCTGGACTGGAAAAGCAATACATCGCACGCCATTGGAGCTTGCCTTTGCCGCTGCTCGGTCGCCTGCAGCTGTACTGGCTGGTTTCGGGAGCGACCTTCGTAGCGATCGGCATGGTTGTTCTGGCCACGGTGCTCCTGTATCGCAAGATCACGAGCATTGCATGGATTTCGAAACTGCTGTTGGCCGGCGTAATCGGAACAATGTTTTGGATTATTCTTGCGGGACTCAGCCACTTCGACGCTTCCCGAGCCTTCAGTTTTCCGCCGGGCGCGTTTACTCTATCGCACAATTTTTTTCTGGGACTCGGCTCGGCCATGTTGGTCGCTACCTATGATTATTGGGGCTATTACAACGTCGCTTTCCTGGGCGACGAGATAAAGGAACCGGCGAAGACCATCCCACGAGCGATCCTGCTATCCATTTTTCTCGTGGCCTGTCTATACGTGGTAATGAACATCAGCATTCTGGGCGTGGTACCGTGGCAGGAAATTCAGGCGGGGCAAGACAACCACGGCTTGTATGTTGTGTCAATTTTCATGCAGAAGATCTACGGGCCATGGGCCGCGAACCTGGCGACCGGACTGGTGATGTGGACAGCCTTCGCCTCGGTTTTCTCGCTGATGCTGGGATACTCGCGGGTGCCGTTCGCAGCCGCTCTTGACGGAAATTATTTCAAAGCGTTTGCCCGCCTACACGTCGAGGGACGGTTTCCCTACGTATCGCTGCTCGCTCTGGCCACGGTCGCTGCGCTCTTTTGTTTTCTATCCTTGGCGGATGTAATCGCAGGGTTGGTAGTAATTCGTATCATGCTGCAATTCCTGGTGCAGGCGATCGGTTTGATTGTGTTGCGCATCCGCCGTCCCGATCTGCCGCGGCCATTTCGAATGTGGCTCTATCCGCTGCCCGCCTTCGCCGCATCCGTCGGATTTTTGTTCGTACTTATCTCGCGCACGAACTCACTCACCCAGATTCGTTACGCCGTGCTCATCCTGATCAGCGGCGTGGTCATCTATCTGGTGCGTACCTGGCGTCATAGGGAGTGGCCGTTTGAAGAGCACGTCTCAGCCGAAGGGGTTGCGACCAACTGACCATGGCAGAAGCGGTAAAAACGTCGATGCCATCGAGTCTGCCGAGGACCGCGAACGGTTCGGCCTGGGCTCCGCTGGGCGAGCCGCTCTTTCGTTCGCTCTGGGTTGCCGCGGTGATCTCGTATACCGGAACCTGGATGCAGAACGTGGGCGCCGGCTGGCTGATGACTCAGCTCACCATGTCTCCGTTGATGGTGGGCTTGGTGCAGGCGGCGACGACGCTTCCTGTTTTTCTCGTCATCTTGCCGGCGGGGGCTTTGGCAGACATGGTGGACCGGCGGCGATTGCTGCTGATCACGCAGGGTTGGATGGTAGCAGCCGCGGCGCTGCTGGGCATTTTCACCCTCTTGGGAAATGTGACGCCGTGGATTCTTCTTTTGTTCACCTTCGTGCTCGGATTAGGCGCAGTGATGAACGATCCGGCGTGGCAGGCCATCACACCAGATATCGTTTCTCCCAGACAGCACGCGCCAGCGGTGGCTTTGAACTCAGTCGGGTTCAACGTGGCTCGCGCAGTGGGCCCGGCGTTAGGCGGAATCGTGATCGCGATCGCAGGATCGGGCGTGGCTTTTCTTCTGAATGCCGCTTCGTTTTTCGGAGTCATATTTTTTCTTTATCGCTGGAAGCGTCCCCACTTCGAGAATGTGGAAAAGGGCCGTGTCACCGATGCCATCCTCACCGGCCTGCGCTATGGGCGTGACGCTTCGGTCGTGCGCTGTGTCCTGATCCGCACCGGGGCGTTCAGCTTGGCCGCGAGTTCCCTTCTCGCGCTGCTCCCGATGGTTGCCCGTCCTCATGGAGCCACCGGTTACGGCCTGCTGCTCGGGTCATTCGGGCTGGGCGCGTTGGCCGGCGCGGCCGTCCTGCCTCGCCTGCGGAATACACTCTCGGTGGACGGAGTTGTAACGGTCGCGATTCTGGTGTTTGCAGCCATGACATTTGCCGCGGGACGAGTACAAACATTGGGCTGGCTCGAACTTGTGTTGTTCACCAGTGGAACCGCGTGGATTGGAATCCTGGCATGTCTGAATGTTGCCGCACAAACCATGTCACCTCCGTTCCTGCGTGCACGGGCGCTATCCTTGTACCTGTTGGTGCTTCAGGGAGGAATGGCAATAGGCAGCGCGCTTTGGGGCGCTCTGGCCAGCCGAGTTGGAATTCCGACCGCATTCCTCTGGTCTGCAGTCGCGCTTGTGGTTGGAGTGCTTTGTGTGCGACGCTATCCCCTGACGTCGCAGGAATTACAGTTCGCGCCGTCGGTAGTGCGCGACTGACCCAAGACCAGGTTCCACAATCCAACCAGGAGATTTCTCATGAAGAAGAGGAAGTGGCTGTTTGCGTCCGTGCTTCTGCTGGCGAGTACCGGTCTTTGCCAAGCGCAGGATGCCAAGCCAGCGGATCATCACACGGTCGCTCAAGTGCTCGATCGCAGTGTAACCGGTGTGGAAAACGAATTTGTTCCCGCTGCCGACGCCATGCCCGAGGATAAATACTCGTTTGTGCCCACAAACGGCGAATTCAAAGGCGTGCGCAGCTTCGCGCAACAGGTGAAGCACGTAGCCGCCGTTAATTACCTCGTGGGGGCAGCCATCCTTGAGGAGAAACCGCCGGTCGATCTCGGCAGCGAAAACGGACCGGATTCGCTGAAGACCAAAGCGGATATTGTGAAATTCCTCAAGGACTCGTTCGCCTATGTCCACAAAGCTGTGGGCACGATCAACGATGGAAACCTGCTGTCCCCCATCAAAAGCCCCTTTGGCGAGGGCATGACGACCCGCCTCGGCATGGCCACATTGATCGTCGGTCACTGCTTCGATCACTACGGGCAGATGGTGGAGTACCTGCGCATGAATAGCATTGTTCCTCCTGCCAGCCGTTAAATCGCGCAACCACGACCGAAACCGACAAAAGACCGGAGCGCACCCGGTCTTTTTCCCCTGCTCGCCATCGGGGATTCCCAATGGCACCAAAGTGCCATTTACATGTCCAAGCATGGGAAATATTCTCAGCTTCCCCCCTTTTGCTTGGAAATTTTGCGATGCGCGCTTAACCCTTAAAAGGGAGCAGTGTGTCGCTCTGGGTGTCCGGGTGGGCCAAAAGCAAGGCTGGCCGGATTAGGGAGAAGTAGATGAAGATTAAGAGGCATCAAGCGACAGATTTACGGGTTTCTGGGGCCGAACGAGAAAACGAAGTCCAACGAGAAATAGACGGTTTTCTTCGAGCCGTTAATTCTTACCCGGACCGGTTCGCCCGCGAACCTTACTTGAGTTTCCAGCAGCACTTTTCCAACGTTGTGACCGCAGAACCTCCGCCCCGCAAAGACGAAGATTCGCGTAGTTGAGGATTCGGCTCGTTCTCTCCCCGCTCGGCTCAGCGAATCCGCTGCCTCGCACCCCGCGGGGTGATCTCCGTGAGAATTAACTCCGGGTTGAGTGCATGCGCTCGCAAGTGGTCGCGCACCCGCATTCTGGTCTGATTCACGCTGGAGTTCGAGTCCAGAAAGATCACTACGGAAGGTCCAGCCCCGCTCAGAGCGCTTCCCAAGATTCCGCGAGTTCCGGTCAGCTTCCGTAACGGAGGCAGAAGAGGGCACAGGGATGCGCGGTAAGGCTGGTGGATCCGATCTTCCAATGCGGAGGGAAGCCAGTCCTTTCGCCCCTGAAGGAACGCCGCCAACAGCAGCATAGAGTTCTGGATGTTGGCCACGGCGTCAGCACGCGAATATTCAGTCGGCAACACACTGCGAGCATCCTCGGTCGAAAGGCTCTCGTCGGGCACAGCTAGTAATAATGGCCACTTCCCTTGCGGCCTTACATGTGCCATTTGCATTTCGCCGGCCGCGGAGATTTGCGCAATTGCCAAACCGCCCATCCAGCACGCCGCGGCATTGTCGGGATGATTCTCCCGCAGGGCGGCTTCGTACACCATCCGACTATCGGTCCAGCCCAATCGGCCAAAGCGTACCGCCAGGGCGATTCCGGCTAGCCGCGCGGCCGCGGAGGATCCGCATCCCTTGCCGATAGGAATCTCATTCTCGATGCGGAGCGCCAGCGGTTGCACCGGCTTTCCTTCCGCCTGCAGCACCCCACGATAAGTTGTGACGATAAGATGGTTATCGATTGGGGCGCAGATTTCGCGATCGCGACCGCGTGCCGTGATAGAGAATTCGTTTGCGGCCTTTGCCCGGACTCTAAGAAACATCGCAAACGCTAACGCGGCCGCATCGAAGGCCGGACCGAGGTTCGCGGAAGTTGCCGGCAGAACAATCTCAAAGGACTGTGGTCGTTTGGTCCGCGTTTTGGCAGTGCCATCAGTCATGCGTAAAGCGAGAGGTTGCAAACAACGTCTCTACAGCTGTGGAAACGTAGCTTGCTAAGTTTCTAGCCGGTTGTCCGCTTTCCCCAAGATTCGAATGACAGCATCCCCGTCGGCATCGAGCACGATCGGTGCGCGCTGCTGAGGCTTGAGAATACCCGTCTCTTCTTCGCTCTCAGTGCCGACGAACAAAGCACCGCGATGAAAATTCAAAGTGAATTCCGGATCTTTTAGCAGATGTCCGGTCAAGATCAATACTACGGTTTCTCGCGGCTTGACGAAGCCTCGCTTCACCAACTTCTTGAGTCCCGCAAGGGTAACGGCGGAAGCCGGTTCACAGCCAATGCCATCCGCTCCAATTTCCGCTTTGGCCAAAGCGATCTCAACTTCGCTGCCCTGTTCGACGGTGCCACCGGTCGCCTGCAATACCCGAACTGCCTTTTTCCACGATGCGGGACTTCCGATGCGAATGGCACTGGCCGCCGTTTCAGCGTGCATCGGGATCAGCGTCTTTCCGCCAGTTTCGCGCATCGTCCGCACCAATGGATTGGCTCCTGCCGCCTGAATGATAGATATTTTCGGCAAGGTCGAGATGAAACCCAGTTGCTTCATCTCGAGGAACGCCTTCCCTAGCGCCGAAGAATTTCCCAGGTTTCCCCCGGGAACAATGACGTGATCGGGTGGCTGCCAATCGAACTGTTCCATCAGTTCGACCGCCGCCGTCTTCTGTCCTTCGAGACGATAAGGATTGATCGAGTTCAGGAGATAAACCGGCATCCGTTGAACAACCTCGTTCAGCACCCGCATGCAGCCATCGAAATCGGTGTTCAACTGGCAGGTCACCGCACCATAGTCGAGCGCCTGAGAAAGTTTGCCCCACGAGACTTTGCCTTCCGGGATCAACACCAGGCTCCGCATTCCTCCACGCGCAGCATAGGCCGCCATGGAAGCGGACGTGTTTCCGGTGGAGGCGCAAGCGACCCAACGGAATCCTTCACGCCGCGCGACCGACGCGGCCATCGTCATGCCGGTGTCCTTGAACGATCCCGTGGGATTCATGCCCTGGTGCTTGGCGTAGAGTCGTTGCAATCCGGCAATGCGGGCGCAGCCAGGCATTTCATACAGCGGAGTATTTCCCTCCTGCAGGGTGATGATCTGTTGCCCGTCATGGAACCTGGGCAACAGTTCACGGAAACGCCAGACGCCGCTTTCGTCGACCGGAAGTCCGGAGCTGCGCCGCTGGCGCCAGACTGCTCGTAGCGCAGCGGCGTCCACAAGCTGCATGTCCCAACCGGGATATACGATTTCCAGCAGATCGCCACAGGCAGCGCAGCGGAAGTTCTGCGCGGCTTTCTCGCACACGAGGTCGCAACCAATGCATCGCAGTTGCGAAGTCTGTACCGGATTGGATTCAGGTGAGGTGTGGTCGGTCATCCGGGTTGAGGCCAGCAGAACATTTCCAGCGCAATCTACTTCCCACCGCGCAAATATTTGTCGGTCTTGTTAATCCAATCGGCGCGCGGGGGGTTGAATATGTCGAGGTCCACCGTATCCGCCACGGCTTCCGCTTTGTGGGGCATATGCGGCGGTATGGTCAGCACCTCGCCCGCATTGACTACAATCTCTTTGCCGTCGATCCAAAATTTCAGGGCTCCTTGCAGAATATAGGTAATCTGCTCGTTGTGGTGGCTGTGCTCGGGCACAATGCAGCCTTTCTTTAACAGCACGCGCGCCACCATAACGTTTTGGCCCACTATGAACTGGCGCTGCAACAGCGGATTTAGGTCTTCAAGTTCGATCGAGTTCCACGGAATATGTTTCAACTCGACCTTCCCTGCGGTTCGCGTCGTTGCCGTTCTGGGCTTCTTGGTCTTTGGGGTTGCCTTCTTCGCTCGCGTCAGCTTCGCCATCAGTGCACCTTTCCCGCGTAGAGTCCGACTGCGTTGTCGTGCAAGTAACCGTGGGCCATTTGCATCGCCTGAGTCTCACTGACTTCGCCCATGGAAATCATTTCGGCCAATGCAGCGGCCAGCGCCGTACGCGATGACTGTACTCCTAGCCAGTAGCTCTCCTCCGCACCCAGAACTTCGTTGTACGGAAATGCGTCGGTACCGAATGTAATTTTCTCCGGGAAAGTCTCGAGCCAGAGCTTGAGCGTATTCTTAAACTCAGAGGGGTAGAGCAGAAATTCAGTCTCCGACGAATCCAGATACACGTTTTTCGGCGCAGCCAACCAGATGGCTTGACGATCATAGGGAAATCCGCCGTGAATCATCACAAACGTCACATTCGAATAGCGCGGATCGCGCAGAATGTTTTCCAAATTCATGATGTTGCTTTCGGTGAGGTTGAAGTAATCGCCGGGGCCGACAGCAGAATGAACGTGGACAGCGAGATGTAGGCGGCCAGCGTCGCGAATCAGGTACCGGAACATGTAATCCTGAAAGGTGCGGTATTCCTGGTTGCTAGGAATTCCACCCGCCACGAACCGCTCATAGATGTCCTGCGCGTCCTCACGGCTGGGATCGCTGAACTTCGTTGAGCGAAAATAGGCCACTTCAAATTTCATTGCGATCGCACTCTTCTTCTGATTGTCTTCCAGCGTACGGCTCACGAACTTCAGATACTCCACAAAATCGGAAGGCAACGTGCTCAGTCCTTCCTGTTGCAGCCAGCGATGTAGCATCTTCTCCTGCAGTGGGATGTAAACCGCCTCGTCAGCGTTGCGGGAGGTTTCCCGTTGATTGTTAAACGGCCACATGAATGCGTCCGCGAAGAATACCCATACAAATCGCTTGGGATCAAGGTAATCGGCCATCATCGCGCGGTTCGCGACGCCCTGCTCGATATTCAACTTATCGAGGATGGCGGAAAAATAGGCGTTGCCTTTTTGCTTCTTGAGTTCTGCTTTCTTTTGGATCAACCACTTGGCATGCTCAGGCGACAGATCGTCGTAGGGATATCCGAAAAGCGCTTTGGCGGCGGCAATGAGTTCGGGATTCGTGTCACGTAAACGGAGCGCGTAGGTTCCGGGCGGAGCGGCCATGGCATCAAGGTCAGGATCGTCGGAGAATCCAGGATGCGCGTGATGATCAAAGATGGCGATTTGTTCGATCTGAGGTAGCAGTCGCTGGTAGATTTGTTGTACGTCGGGACCGGGTAGTGGACGCGCCTGAGCCGCCGCCAGTGACGACACTCCATACAACACTAACAAACACAGCAACGCCTGAACCCTTGGCCTCATGAACTCTCCGACTTGTCGTGATCGCAACCAATATCCTGACATGGCTCGCGTTATCGCACCGCAGTTCCCTGCCAAGCGGCAGAGACTTTGAGAATGCGCTCCACTGCCTCCCGCAGGATTGCGGTCGAGGATGCAAACGAGAAGCGGATGAAATCAGCGCCAGCCAGGCCAAACGCCGCACCGGGAATCGCCGCGACACCGGCCTCTTCGAGCATGATGCGGCAGAGCTCCTCCGCACTCATTCCCGTCTCCGAAATATTCACCCAGGCATAGAACGCGCCTTCCGGCGGCGAGCAGCGGAATCCGGAAATGCGATTCAGGTCGCGAATGAACTGCTCGCGTCGTTTGGCAAACTCGCTCACCATGCGAGGGGTTGTGCCGTCTCGATCCTTAAGTGCCTCGATGGCTGCATGCTGACTGAACTCCGCAACGCAGGTATAGCTGTTAACCGCCAGCATCTGTAACGCTGCGGCAATGCGCGGTGGGGCAACGGCATATCCCAGCCGCCATCCCGTCATCGCAAAACTCTTGGAGAAGCCATCGAGGATCAGGGTGCGCTCTTCCATTCCCGGATAGCTCATCAGCGAGCGGTATTGCCCGCCGTAAATGACCCGGGCATAGATTTCATCGGAGAGGACGATTAGATCATGCTCTATGGCCAGCTCCGCGAGCTGTCGCTGCACGTCGTCAGTGTAAACAGTGCCGGTCGGATTGCCCGGAGAGTTTGTAATCAGAAGTTTTGTGCGCGGCGTGATCCGGGTGGCAAGTTCGTCGGGATCCGGTTGGAACCGATTTCGTTCGGAAACCCCAAAGGGCACAGCGACGCCCCCCAGCCCGAGAGTGATGGACGAGTAGCCGGGAAAGCCCGGGTCGGGGTACAACACCTCGTCTCCGAGATCGATGAGCGCCATCATTGCCATGAAGAGGGCGATCTTGCAGCCCGGAGCGATCACGATGTTATCCGCTGAAACCGTCAGATTGCGGGTTTCATGAAGATAATTCGCGATTGCTTCTCGCAGAGTCAGGATGCCGGCAACTGCGCAATAGCGGTCCTGGCCTTCGTCGAGAGCCTGCTTAAGAGCGGCCTTCACCAATGGGGAGGGGTGGAAGTCAGGCTCGCCGAGTTCGAGATGAATGATGGAGCGGCCCTCGCGTTCCAGCTCTTTGGCGCGCGCATAAACCGACAAAGCGCCCTCACCCGTCATCACTGCCATTCGAGAAGCTAGCGGTCGCATGTTTTGCCCTTTCAGACTTCTCTTGCAAATGGAGGTCTGGCATCCACGCCCGGCTGGCCCAGAGGCTCGTCCTCCGTTTACAGCCCTTTGTAGAGGCCGCCGTCCACCAGCACGGTCTGCCCCGTCACATAGGAAGCGCGTTCAGAAGCCAGCCACACAATCGCGTCCGCAACCTCGCGGGGTTCGCCGAGACGCTGCAGCGGCGTGTCCGCACTCCATCCCTCGGAGATTTCTTTTTCACTCTTGCCTGAGGTGGCAGAGCGGGCCTTGGCCAATTCTTTCAGCCGATCGGTCGCAGTGTAGCCCGGCCCTACGTTATTTACGAGTATGCCATCTTTACCGAACTCGTTGGCCAGACTTTTCACCAGCCCGACGACCGCAGCACGCACCGCGTTGGAAAGTACGAGGTCCGGCACCGGCTGTTTGGTGGTGATGGAAGTAATGGTGATGATTCGCCCCCAATGTTTGCGCTGCATGGGAGGAATCACTTCGCGGGCGAAATAGACCGTGCTGAGAAAGTTGGCATCCACGGCCTGTCGCCATTCTTCGAGGCTGGCAGCAAGAAATCCTTTCGCCGGCGGACCTCCAGCGTTGGTGACACAAATGTCCACGCCACCAAACTTGGAAACCACTGCATCGACAAAGCGGTGTACCGCCTCTGCATTGGTTACATCCAGAGCCTGGGCAAATACTTGGGTTCTGTATTGTTGCTCGACGCGCTCTGCCGCCGCCTGCAGCGTTTGAGCATTGCGAGCACACATTGCGATCCGGCAGCCCTCGGCGGCGAAGGCCTCCGCCGTTGCGCGACCGATCCCCTGGCTCGAGGCGGCGACGATCGCCACTCGGCCTTTCAGACCTGTGTCCATGGTGTTCGGATTATAAAGTACGCTGGCCTGACTGGGCTGGTCGAGACTGTGCTATTGCTCACTTCGCCGGTGGAAGATACCCTTGACGTATCATTGCCGCCCGGCGATTGGGCGAAATAGGCGAGGGAGTTTTCATGAACAAACATACGCAACGGCCCGAAACCGAAGCCGTTCACGGCGGGGCCAGTCTTGATAAAAAGAATGGTCCCCTTGCCACTCCCATCTACCAGACTTCGACGTTCGAGGTCACGGACAACGAGCAGCAACTGCGGGCAACGCGCAGCGATATGTTTTACACGCGCTACGGGAACCCGACCAACACCGTGGCTGAGTCTGCAATCGCGGAACTGGAGGGTGCCGATGCCGCCTTGCTTTTCGCCTCGGGCATGAGTGCGATTACTACTTCCATTCTGGCCCTGCTGAAGAACGGCCAGCACATAGTAGCGCAACGAGACATCTATGGCGGCGCAACGAAATTCCTCACCCAATGGCTTCCAAAGCTGGGCATCGAAACTACCTTGGTCGATACCACCGAGTACGATCAGCATGCACGCGCCATCCAACCCAATACCAAGTTGCTGTACCTCGAGTCACCGACCAATCCCACGGTGCGGATCGTTGACTTGCACAAGGCTGCCGGCTTGGCGAAAAAGCACGGTCTCATTTCCATGATCGATAGCACATTTGCCACGCCGATCAACCAGCGCCCAGTGGAATTTGGCATTGATCTGGTGATGCACTCCGGCACGAAATATTTCGGCGGGCACTCCGACCTGATTGCCGGCGTTATTGCTGGGCGTAAGGATTTGATCGAGAAGATTCACGAAACACGTACAACATTGGGTGGCGTTATGGATCCGCACGCTGCCTGGTTGCTCCTTCGCGGTATCAAGACGCTGGCGGTGCGGGTTCAGCGCCAGAATGAGAACGCTCTGCGTATCGCACAATTTCTGGCTCATCACTCCAAGGTCCGCCGCGTGCACTACCCTTTTCTCGAAGCTCATCCGCAACGAGCGGTTGCCATGGAACAGCTGCGCGGAGGCGGCGGTATGCTGAGTTTCGAGGTGGATGGCACGGGAGAAGATGCTCGCCGCCTAACCGAATCGCTACGCCTGTTCACCTTGGCCCCGAGCCTAGGCGGAGTGGATTCCCTGGTTTCCATCCCGGTGCTCACTTCCCACGCCATGATTTCAGCCGAACAACGCCAGAAGATGGGCGTGACTGAGCAGTTAATCCGGGTGTCGGTAGGAATCGAGAATGCGGACGACTTGATCGCTGACCTGGAACACGCGTTTGCAGCGATGAGCTCGTCTCGGCAGCACGCGCAGGTCGGGTAGGGAGCTCAATCACTACCTCTTGATCAGCGCCCAGCCCGCCCCGCGACAAAAATCCTGGCCTCGCGGGAGGCCAGGTCGGAGGAACCGCTTGGCACACTCGATCAGAAAATGAACTTCAGCGCCAGCTGCAGGATGCGTGGGTTGTGCGCTGCATTGGGCTGAAGGAGCCCGCTTCCGAAGCAGCTCGGATCGCCCGCTGAACTGTTGCTTCCGCCGTAGCAGCCTGCGGAGTTTGCCGTCGTGACTCCCGAGCCGTTCGCGTTGTCGGCAGCCGAGCCGGCGTCGCCGCCCAGCCACGCATACTCCCTGTGGTTGAACACGTTGAAGGCTTCCGCTCGGAATTCGAAGTATTTACTCTCGGTAACAGCGATGTGCTTGAGCAACGCCATATCGAAGTTGGTGCGCCACGGATTGCGGAGATTGTTTCTTCCGGCATCACCGAACGTAAGCCCAGTGGGAGCTACGAAGGCCGCGGGGTTGTAGACCAAAGGTGCGTTGCCCGGCGGGAGTTTCGGTATTCCAACGCTCGGATTACCCACGACATCGGGGAACGATCCGGCGGTCGCAAACGAGTTGTTAACTCCGGCGTTGTCGGTCGGGACGCTGGCAGGTGAGCCATTGACGCTGCTGTTGCACGGGTTGCAGCCCTGGTTATAAAGACTGAAGGGCGTCCCGCTTTCAATATCCGTAATGCCGGACCACTCCCATCCGCCCAGGAACTTGTTGGCCAGGCCTTTGGCCTTGAAGAAAGGCAGATCATACACGTAGCCAATGTTAATGATGTGCCGCTCATCGAAGTTAGAGCTGGCCCGATAGGCGTTCAGGTTGTAACTATCGACAAAGCTGCCGTCGTTCCAGTCGGAAGAATCGTCAATCGAATGGCTGTAGGTATATGCTGCGTTCAACTGCAGCCCTCCGATGCTGTGGCGCAAAGAAGCCTGCAGGGCGTTGTAGTTCGACGATCCAGTCTGATCCTTCCTGGTGATGCTTCCGATTCCCGCGAAGGGCAGGTAGGGATTGGCGTTGTTTCCGCAAGCCACAGCAAGATTATTTGCCCATCCGCTGGTCATGGTATTGCCGTTCACGGTTGCTGTCGCCTGCCCGCTGATGGGATCGATGGAAACTGAGTTGCAGTCGTTCTGACTGATGACCTGGCCCGGCGTATACGGGTTCTGGCTCGCCGGAACCGAGTGCATCTGGTTGTATTCATAGGAACGAGTCAGGTGCACTCCGCCGCTGCCCACGTAAGCCAGGGTTGCGACCGTGTTCTTTCCCAAATCATGCTGCACATCGAGATGCCACTGCTGCATGTAAGGCCATACGGCCTTGCTCGGAATCGATACAAAAGACAGCGGAGTCGTACCGCCTCCGAGAAGAGTCGGATTGAGATTGGCGTATCCCGCCACGTTCACGACGCTACTGGTCTGCGTGTTGATGTTGTACTGCTCGAGGGACTCGGTGTTGGACTCATTGCCATTCGTGTGCTCGAAGAAGATGCCGTAACCGCCGCGGATCGCCCACTTTCCGTTCCCCAGAGGGTCGAACGCAAAACCAACGCGGGGCGCGGGGTTCCACCAATGGTTGGTCATGCAGCCTTGGGGCACTCCGGGTGTAACGCCGCAATCTACCCATCCATTGTATGGGTTGCCAATGACCAGATCTGTGATCGGATCCACGCCGCTCGCGCCAGGAACGTAGCGTGCGGGATCAAAATTCCAGGCCAGATTGTTCTTCTCGGAGTAAGTTCCGAAAAAGCTCAACCGTAAACCGAGGTTCAGCGTCAGGCGCGGAGTGACGTGCCAATCATCCTGGAAATAGGGTTCAAAGATGTTGTATTGCTCGTGCATTTTGAGCGCAGCCTGTTCCTGGGTGAAGGTGTCGACATTTCCCAGGAGCATGTCGGCAAACGGATTTCCGGTGGTAACCGTACTACTAGGAGTGAACTGCAAGAAGCCGTTCACGCCATAGCTGGGCTGCGGGATTTCGTTCTTGTGGGCGTTCACAACGTAGATTCCAAACTGCAGATTATGCCCGGCGACGCTTTTGCTGACGTTGTCGCGGAACGTGAAAGTCGGATTGGAATTCAGCGGACCGTTGGGAACGTATCCCGGATCTTCGGCAAAGTTATACTGGCCGCCTGCCAGACTAATGCCGGGCACCTTGCCGCCAAAACCGTTGCCATAGATTCCAATCGGGGGAAATCCCGGGGGACGCTGCCAAGGCCCAATCAAGCTCGTGGTGATGTGGTCCGTGGTATAGCTGGCTACGAATTCATTTAGCAGAGTGGGCGAAACTGTAGCCGTGACCCGCGCCACCATGCTGACGCCGGGGCCGTTGAAGTTGGTTTGAATGGTGGGAAAACTGGTTCCACTCGTCCACAAGGGGACGGGGTAGTCCTGGTCCCAGGAGTCGTGTATGTAGCGAAAAGTGGCACGCACTTTGTCGTTGATGTTCTGATCGACGCGGAAGAGTTCTTCTCGCCAGTTCGTAGGCAGGGACGGGGTCGCAAACCAAGTGCTCGGACCGGAATTCGGATTCGGAATCATCGCCAGAAGGCTCTTCACCGTCGTGGGATCGGTGATCGGAACTTGGTTGCCCGGGAAATAGCCACCCGATTGGGGATTGACCGGACAGTTTGGATAGTTCGTAGCGTCAACCGGCGAACCTGCCGCCGGACATACATCGCTAAAATTACCGCCCCGCTCGGGCAACGTAGGAACCGTGGTCACGCTGAAAAAACCTGTCGCCGGCACGACCTCGCGGCGCCACTCTTCCGACCAGAAGAAGAACGTTTTCTGCTTGCTGGTATTGTAGTGTCCAGGAATGTACACCGGGCCGCCAATGGTAAAACCGAAGTCATTCTTCTTGTAGGCGGGAGGGGCAGTCTGAAACTCAGGCGTGGCGTTGAAGGCGTCGTTGCGCACGAATTCGTATACGTCGCCGTGGAACTGGCTGGTGCCCGACTTGGTCTCGACCTCCACCGTGCCGGAGCCATTGCGGCCGTATTGGGCACCGTAGTTGGAAGTCAGCACCTTGACCTCCGCAATGGCGTCAATGCTGGGGTAGACGTTTAGCGTGGAATTACTGCCGTTGTCCATGGCATCGCCGCCGTCCATTTCCCAATTGTTATATTCGGTGCGTCCGCCATTCACGCTGAAGGAAACGTTCCCTGAAACTCCTACTCCCGCTTCATCTTGCCCCGTCTGATTGCTGACTCCGGGCACCAGGGTGATGAGTTGGGTAAAATTTCGGCCGTTCAGCTCGAGTTGGCTAATCTCCTTGCCAGTGACCGTGCCTCCAAGATCAGAGGATTGAGTTTCCACCTGGGTCACAGCGGTTCCCTGAACGGTCACCTCAGTGCTGGCGGCGCCGACCTGCATCGCAACATCGACACGGGATTTCTGCGCTACACGCACGACAATGCCCGCAGCCTGAAACCTCTTGAAGCCGGAGGCGACGACGGTGAGGTTATAGGACCCGATCGGCAATGCGGCAAATAGGTAATCGCCGGTCGAGTTGCTCGTAGCAGCGCGGTTGATGCCGTGCTCCACACTGGTCAGGGTCACTTGAGCGCCAGGAATGGCTGCGCCGGTGGGGTCGGTCACGGTGCCGGTAATGGACGCAGTATCCTGCGCAAAGAGCGCTACGGGAACGCAGAATGCAAAGATACAGAACCACAGGAGACGGGACTTCATATGAAACTCCCTGATACTTGACGCAAGTGGAACACCGAAAACCTACCGCTTACCACAAAATCCCTGCAACCCGATCATGAACCCGTGCCACTGCGCTCCGAGAGAAGCCTCTGGCCGGGATCGCAAAGCGGGAGAAATGGCTTATTAAAACGTGTTAATACTGATGTAGCGCAACGCTCATGTCAAGCGAAAAATGCCTCGATAGCAGCTCCGTGCGGAGTTGCTCCAATAGTGAACAGGAAGATGCTCTCCCTCGGGCGGGAGGCATGAGAGGTTTTCGCAAAACTACAGCAGACTAGGCGCCGGCTTGTTTCTCAGCCAGATCCCCGATGATCGGCAGTTTCCACATCTGGCCCTGATTGGCCTTGAGCAGGAGAAGGAGCCAGATCACGAAGCCCGCTAATCCGACCAGCGGCCATATGAGGATGGTCAGCCAACCGAACAAAGGAATGTGAGCGATGATACTCAGCACCATCCACAAAGCGGTCCACGCAATATGGAAAAAGATGCATTGGAAGGCGTGGAAGCGGATAAATCGGCTCCGGTTGTAAGGCTCCATTACGAGGAACACGATCGCGGGAATGATGGTCACGTAAGCCAGCATCCCGGCCACGTTGTCGGTGAGCCCGCCCGCAGTGGCTGCGGCAGGCCGCACCGCTGGAACTGCCGAGCGGCTACACGCCGGACAAATCGTGGAGCCATCTGGTGTTTGAGCACCACACACCGTGCAAAAAGCCATGACGTCCCCCCTCAAGCATTGCTTTTGACCCACATCCGCAGGACGGGCGCACGTTAGCAGAAATGCATCCCCAAGGCAAACGAAATCGCGCCGGCGGCGCCGGGCGGCGCCGGCCGCGCTGAAGCAGCCCTCTAGGCTTTTTCGGCGAGGCTTCCGATCACCGGCAGCCGGAAGCTTTGACCCTGCAGGGCCTTGACCAGCAGCACCAGCCAGAGAATTCCCCAGCCCAGAACCGCTACGGCCACGGCCAGCCATGCCATCAAGTACCCCACAACCGGGACGAGAGTAAGTATGGAATACAGGATTCGCAAGGCGATTGCGATCACGATTGTGGCGACCGTCAGGAAGATGGATTGGAAGGAGTGAAATCGAATGAACCGATTGCGTTTAAAGGGCTCCATGAGAACCAAGACAACGGCGGGGATGAACGTGATGTAAGCCAACGCGGCGACAAGATTGTCCTTGAACTGACTGGGAACGCTCGCGGCAGTCACGGTTACGGGAGGCACGGCAGGCGAGCGGATCACAGGCGGGCTGGCTGCGGGCCTCTTTGCATCCTGACCGGGAACCCACATCCTACGACCGCAACCCGGGCAAAAGGCAACATTGTCGGGCATTTCGGTGTGACATTGTGGACAGGTGATGGGCATGGTTTTTCTTAGGCCAAGCGGCGCGAAGTGTTCTTCTTGCGGCAGTCCTCGCAGACTCCATAAATCTGAAAGGTGTGGCGGGTGGTTGCGTAGTGATATCGGTTTCCGATCTCCTGTTCCAGACCATCAACCTCGGGCGAGAAAAATTCTACCGAACTGCCGCAGCCGGTGCAGACCATATGATGGTGGCTGCGGCGGTTGTACTGATGCTCGTAGCGGGCGATGCCATCATGAAAAGCGACTTCGCTGGCCAGCCCGCATTCGGCCAGCAGTTTCAGGGTCCGGTAAACCGTGGTGAAACCGATGCCGGCATCTTTCTTCTGCACCAGCCGGTGCAGTTCGTTAGTAGAGAGGTGCTCGCGTGTTTCAAGGAAGGTTCGCAGGATGGTGTCGCGCTGCGCCGTATGTTTCAGGCCAACACGCTTGAGATGCCGATGCAGAATCTGCTGCGCTTCATGGACCATCTCGGGGGAGATGCTGGGCTGGTCGTCAATGCGCTTTTGCAGCATGGAGTTTCGGCAAAACTTGGCGGTCTCCTGAATAATACTGACCTTTGCAAAATGAGCCAACTTTTTCGCTGGGAATCAGTTCAATTCCACTGTGGGATCCTTGGTCCGGCTGAAGCCGAACTCAGAATGACGCCTCTGCTTACCGTTTGTCTTGCGGCGCAGTCAAGCCCTAGAATCGAGTGTCCCTTATGGCGACCGTCACTAGTCTGGCTTATCCTCGCCCACGTCTGCGAATTTTGCGTGTCGTTGCTTTCGTTCTGAGCCTGATATTGTTGGCCGTGCTTGGCCTCTGCGGCTGGTTTTATTCGATGGCACGGTCGGCTTTAGCGCAACTGGACGGCAGGCTTCGACTGACGGGCCTTACGGCGACAGTGAAGGTTATTCGCGATGGACACGGAGCGCCCACGATTGATGCAGCAAACTTCAATGATCTCTTTTTCGCTCAGGGCTACGTGACGGCGCAAGACCGGTTGTTCCAGATGGACGGAATGCGAAGGTTCGCGGCGGGAGAGCTATCGGAAGTTTTCGGCAGCGATTATCTGGACCACGATCGGCAACAGAGAATTCTCGGGCTGAAAGTCGTTGCTCAAAAAACGGTGGAAACTTTGCCCACCGAGGATCGCTCTCGTTTCGAAGCTTACGCGCGGGGCGTGAATGCATACCTGGAAGCGCATCGTGATCGCTTGCCGCTAGAATTTCGCATTCTGGGATATTCGCCTCGGCCCTGGACACCGGAAGACTCGACCCTCATCGGGGTCCAAATGGTGGAGGATTTGAGCCCGAGTCCGCGCCATGCGCTGATGCGCGAGAAGATTTTGGCCAAGCTGGGCCCGGAGCTGACCGCGGATCTGTATGTGAACTCTTCCTGGCACGATCGGCCGCCGACGGTATCGCGGCCCACGCTCGATCAAGAGATCAAAGGCGATGATCAGAACGATGATGAGGATGAAGACGATGATTCGGGCGCGGACAGCTCAGTTACCGGCTTGACGCCGCGACCGGATGTTCCTGCGTTGCCTTCCCTCCCAGAAATGTTTTTGGACGAGCGGGCCTTAGTTCTGGGGTCGAATAATTGGGTGGTCTCCGGGGCGCATACGGTTTCGGGCAAGCCGCTGCTGTCGAATGATATGCATCTGCACAATCAGATGCCGAACCTTTGGTATGAAGCTCATCTTCGTTGCGCATCCCGCAACTTCGATGTGGCTGGAGTTACGCTCCCGGGATATCCCTATGTGATTGTCGGGCACAACCAGCGAATTGCCTGGGGATTCACCAATCTCGGGCCGACGGTCGAGGACGTGTACGTTGAGACTTTCAACTCGGACGGTCAATATCTGACGCCGGAAGGATGGAAGCAGCCTGAGCATCGTCGCGAGGTAATTCACCCGAAGGAAAAACCGGATGTAATTGTAGACGTGGTGTTGACGCGCCATGGACCAATCGTTACCGACATGGTCCCGGGCGAGGCGCGCAAACTGGCGTTGCGTTGGACTTTGTACGATGGCATGCGCAGTCCCTTCTTCGCGGTCGATTCGGCGCAGAAGTGGGAGGAGTTCAGGCGCGCTTTCTCAGAGCTGGATGCACCCGGCCAAAACGTTGTGTATGCCGACGTCGATGGCAACATCGGCTATCAAGCTACTGGAAAGATTCCTATCCGCGCCGCGGGGGATGGCAGTTTGCCGGAGAACGGCAGCGACAATGCTCATGAATGGATAGGCTACATTCCGTTCGACAAGCTGCCCAGCATATTCAATCTGCCCACCGGAATCATCGCAACGGCAAACAGCCGGATCACGCCAGATGGGTTTCGATATTCGCTCAGCGCGGAATGGGAAGCTCCGTGGCGGTCAGCTCGCATTTATCGCGTGCTGGAGTCGGGCAAGAAGTTTTCTGCGGCTGACATGCTGGCGCTTGAAACCGACATTTATTCCGAGCTGGATCGCTTTTTCGGGGAGCGGTTTGTGTATGCGGTTGACCATGCAAAGAATCCCTCGATGCGGGCAAAGGCAGCGGCAGAGATCCTGCGCCAGTGGGACGGAAGGATGATTGAGAACTCGCCAGCTCCCACCATCGCCGTCGAGGCGCGCCAGGAATTAACCCGTCTATTGCTCGAACCCAAGCTGGGCGCAGCACCGAAGGATCCTCAAGAACTCGAAACGACTCTTAGTTGGAAGAGCTATCGATGGATGATGAGTTCAGTTTGGCTGGAGAACGTTGTCCAGCATCAGCCGAAACGCTGGCTGCCAGAGACCTACGCGAACTACGACGACCTTCTAACCGCAGCGGTTGAGGCTGCCATCGATTCCAATCCGGCACACGGTTCGGATGCGCCGCAGGACCTGAACTCCTGGAAGTGGGGGAACTTTCATCCCGTCGAGATTCAACACCCCGTGTATGGCAGGATTCCCGTTTTGCGGCGCTGGACGGGACCGGGATTGCAGCCCCAATCGGGAAGCGAATACACGGTAAAGGCAGTCTCGCGCAGTCACGGACCGTCGGAACGAATGACGGTTGATCTCGCAAATCTCGATCAGTCTACTCTGAATCTGGTGACGGGCGAAGCGGGCAATCTGCTCAGCCCGTATTACTTGGACCAGTGGAACGCCTGGTACAATGGCTTCCCTTTCGCCTGGCCGTTTTCAGGACCGGCGGTGGACAAGGCGCGGGCGCATGAGTTGGTGCTGGAGCCGGAAAGGTAGAACGGTTTCAGGCTCGCGAGTCGTGCTAGTGCAGGTGAGCGGACAAGAACGAAACTGTCTGCTTCTTGGAATCCTCCACTGCGTCGCCGCTGAAGCTGTGTCCCTGATGAGGGTAAATTTTGATTTCGTACGGGACAGCTTTGTTCTTGAGCAATCTTTGCAAATCGTAGGCGTTGCTGACCGGAACAACGTCATCGTCTTCACCGTGCAAGATTAATACCGGCGGCATCGTGGTAAAACGCTCTTCCGCGAAGCCGGGCATTCCACCAAAGAACTCGACCACAGCCTTGATTTCCGGCGAACGTAACGGCGGAGGATGGCTGCGCTCCTCTTCCGCCAGAGCAAGCGCCAGATAGCCTCCCAGCGAGAAGCCGACGACCCCGATTCCCTTATTCCGGATTTCCGGTTGCGCCGCGATGTAACGAGTGGCATCGTTCAATGTCCGGATATAGGCAAGGAACATCTGTGGCTTAACCGAAGGACTCCATTGCCCGGGCCCATCGAAAAAATGAGGAACGAAGACAGAGTAGCCGGCCGTGGTCAGGGCTTCGAGAATTCCGGTCTTTCTCCAGTCCCCTTGCGGCCCTCCTCCGCCGTGCGCCAGCAATACCGCGAGGTGAGAGCTTCCGCTCTTAGGATCGAAGCGCTCGACAGTAATGGGCTGGTGATCGCTATGAAATACGGTTGTAGTACCGACCGGGGTCTGGGCGCTTGCCGACGCCGGCAGAATAGAAAGGGCAACGAGTAGAGGGAAGCAAGTGCGCATTGGAAATCACAGCGTGAAGCTCTCTCAATTTACCAGCTTCACGTCGAACGGCTGGCCAACGAGATCAATCTGGCCATCGTTATTGTTACCGTTGCCGGGGGTCACTTGCAACTTGTCCGTTGTCGTGTCGTAGATGCCCAGTTCCGCGTTCTGGATAACATAAACCGTATCGCGGCCGGTGATTTGCTGCAGGCCGGTTACATTGCCGTTGCTTGGCGGAATCACGACGCCGCCAGTATTTGTGTTGAAGATGGATAAACAGCCGCGAACCTCGCCACCGACAATATTGATGTTGGCGCAGCCGTAGGAACCGATGAAAAGCTGCCCGTTCTGGCTTATCTGCATGCGAGCGTGGTAGCCATCGCTAATGATGGCCGAGGCAGTAACGGTCATCGAGTTGGTATCAATGGCGCTCAGCCTGCCGCATGTAGTGGCCGCCGTTACGCTCCCGGTACAAGTGTTAGTTCCGGGCGGAGTTCCCGCCACATACAGAGTGGAACCACTCACCAAACCAAAAGTGGCAGCGCTTACCGGAATGGTGCTCGTAGCGGTAGTGGCGCCCACGTCGGCGATGCTGACTCCCGCCGCTGTCCCGCCGCATTGGGCACCGCAATTCAAGATGTAGGCCGTGGCGCTGCTGGTGAAAATACCCCACACCGGACGATCGAAGCCGGTAATGGAACTCCGGGGATCGGTGGCGGTACCGATCAAGGGTGTCGCAATCACGGTCACCGTGTCGGAGTTGTCGCTAAACACCAGGAGGTGGTTACCGTCCGGGCTGAGCACGATAAAGTGCGCGCCCGGCACGGGGATGGTTGCGGATACGGATCCGGTTTGCAGACTCATCACCACGACGGCTCCCGGAGACTGTCCCGCGATCGGGGCTGTGGGTACGGCGGCATAGGCGGTGGTCGCGAAATTACTGACCACGAGGCTCTCGGTCAAGCCGGGCAGGGTGATGGCAGGCAAGGGCGTGGTGGATCCGGTGGGGACTGCTATGGCCTCAGTCGCGTTGTCGACGATTACCACCGTGTTGCCATTGGGGCTGAAAACCGCGGTGGACTTCCCATTGGGGGCAAGCGTCATGAGCGAGGGCTGCAAGCTGATGCCGGTCATTGGAACGAAAAAAGTAAGAGAAAGCTTGTCTAACGTTGCATCCACAATGTTCAGCACCTGCGTATTCGTCACGGCTCCGGTACCATTTCCTTGCGGGAAGAGGGGATTCGAAATGAAGACCCGGAATTTGATTCCGCTAGGCTTTCTTGGAGTCGTGCTGGAAGAACTGGAAGAGGTGGAAGAGGTGGAAGAGCTGTTATAACTTCCGCAGGAAATAATGGTCACACTGGCAGCTATGAGCACAACGATGCTGATTAAGATTCTCTTCAAACCTGGGACTCCGAAGAGCATGAGGGACAGAGATTTAGATGCAAGAAATCGGATTATAACAGAGCGCCTTCAGAGAATTTGGCGCAGGGTCCGACCTGTCAGTCGCCAATATGCAAAAGCAACCGTCCTCTTGTATTCTGGAGAGAATGGCTACTGATCTACTGGCCCGGATAAAACAGTCCGCCGTCCTGTGCGACGGCGCGATGGGAACCCTGCTCTATGCCAAGGGAATCTTCATCAATCGCTGCTATGACGAGTTGAACGTCTCGCAGCCTGACCTGATTCGGGGCATCCACCACGAGTATCTGCAAGCAGGTGCGGAGATTATTGAAACCAATACTTTCGGTGGAAATTCATTCCGCTTGGCACGGCACAGCATGGCTAGCCAGGTACGCGAAATCAACTTTGCGGGAGCGCGGCTGGCGCGCGAAGCAGCCAAGAGTTTCGACGTCTGGGTTGCCGGATCGGTCGGGCCACTCGGCGTGCGCATTGAACCGCTGGGTAAAACATCCTTTGAGGAAGGCCGTACCGCCTTCCGCGAGCAAATCGCGGCTCTGGTCGAAGGCGGAGTGGATCTGCTGGTGCTGGAAACATTCGGCTACCTGGAAGAACTTCATCAAGCCATACTCGCAGCGCGTGATGTCAATCCGAAGATTCCGGTGGTAGCGCACGTCACCATCGACGAGGATGGAAATTGCCTCGACGGTTCAACCCCGGAGACGTTCACTCCGCGGCTGGAAGAGTGGGGCGTGGACGTCATCGGCTGTAATTGCAGTGTGGGCCCGGTAGCGATGCTCGACGCAGTTGAGCGTATGCGAGCTGCCACTTCCCTGCCCCTAGCGGCGCAGCCCAATGCCGGTATGCCACGTTCCGTCGAGGGCCGGAACATTTATCTTTGTTCCCCGGAATACATGGCCAGTTATGCCCGCAAGTTCGTGGCTGCGGGTGTACGCATTGTGGGCGGCTGTTGCGGTACCACTCCGGACCACATCCGGGTGATGAAATCCGCTCTGCGAGTGGGCGATGCGCGGGCGAAGGTAAGCTCGGCGCCCGCTACGGGTCAGGCCAAGCCTGCCGCAACTGCCGCCGTAGCCATCGAGCAGCGATCCCGACTTGGCGCCAAGCTCGCTGCGGGAGAATTCCTGACGATGGTCGAGATCGTTCCACCCAAAGGAACGGACATTCGCAAGGAAATCGAAGGTGCGCGCTTCGTCAAGTCGGTGGGCGTGGATGGAATCAACGTCCCGGATAGTCCGCGGGCCTCGGCTCGCATGAGCAATCAGGCACTGTCGTTGCTCATCCAGCAGGAAGTGGGTATCGAGGCTATCCTGCACTACACCTGCCGCGATCGCAACGTGCTCGGCATTCAATCGGATTTGCTGGGGGCAGCGGCCACGGGCATCCGCAACCTGATCTGCATCACTGGCGATCCGCCGAAGATGGGCAGCTATCCCGACGCCACTGCTGTGTTCGACGTGGATGCCATCGGATTGGTCAACATCGTTCACAACCTGAATCGTGGCCTCGACATTGGTGGTAACCCGATCGGAACGGGTACGAGCTTCGTGATCGGCGTCGGCGCCAACCCGGGGCTGAGCGACATGGATGAAGAGATCCGGCGCTTCGAGTACAAAGTGCAGGCGGGTGCCGAGTATGTCGTGACCCAACCCGTCTTCGATCTCCGCTTGCTGGAAAGTTTCCTGCGCCGCATCGAGCATTGCCGAATTCCAGTGGTTGCCGGAATCTGGCCGCTGGTGAGCGTGCGCAATGCGGAATTCATGAAGAACGAACTGCGAGTCTCCGTCCCGGATTCCATCCTCCAGCGCATGGCAGCCGCCAAAACCCCGGAGGCCGCGCGCGCGGAGGGCGTCGCGATCGCGCGCGAGATGTTGATCGCGGTACGCGAAATGGCTCAGGGAGCGCAGATCAGCGCCCCGCTAGGTCGCTACGCCTTGGCGGTGGATGTTCTGGAAGCTTTGGGGACTTCGCGTCCCACTTCGGTGTGACCATTTGTTAAATCTTCTTTAAAGTGTGCCTTCTACTGGACACATTTCGCCCTCGAGTGGATTAAAATAGGGCCAGGAGCAGAATCCCCTTGGCAAAATTTGAAGATTGCCTCCAGCGTCTGGAGAAGATCGTTCAGGAACTTGAAAAGGGAGAAGTACCCCTGGAAAAATCTCTGATGCTTTTTGAGGAAGGCATGCAACTTTCAGCCACTTGCCGGAAAGAATTGGAGCAGGCCGAGGGCAAAGTGGAAATCCTGCTGAAGCAAAACGGGAAGCTCCAGGCTGAGTCGTTTGAGCCCTTGATCGAAAGTGTGGCCTCGAAGAGGTAACAGACCGCATCGGTCGCTACACCGCTCAATCAGTATTAACGTCTGTGACGCGTTCACTCCCGTGCAACGCCCAAACAGCCCGGTCGCCGTGCCTAGCGGTAGAAGCCAGAGGGAAGTAATGCAGCTCAATGTGGTACTCCTCCAGAGCGATTCGAGGGTAGCGCAGTCTCTCGTTTCCGCCCTTGCCAACACTTTCAATTCGGTCCGCCAGGTCCAGTCCCTGGGGGAATTACGCACCAGCATCGCCAAACACCGTGCGGGTATTGCGATTCTGGACATGGAGACCGCTTCGATTTCCGATGTGGAACATCTGTCGCGCGAGTTTCCGAAAGCCTGCATTGTCTGCACGCATCGATTGGCCGACGAAGACATGTGGACGGCGGCGGTGAACGCCGGCGCTGCCGACGTTTGTCCTCCATCCGATACCCGGGGCATCGTTCGCACTGCGTTGCGAAATGCCTCCATCACGAATTCCGCAGCCGCATAGAAATACACGCTAACAATCAAGGACGCCTGTGGGCGTCCTTTTTATTTCGCAACCATGGTGGTGACCGCAAAGACCAAAGCGCACTTGCTATACTCACCGTCATGCTCAAAGACACCCTGGAGGCAGGCCGAGAGCTGACCGATGCGGCTCTGCAGCGCCTGTTGCCCCCGGCCACACAGCGTCCGGTTTCCATTCATCGCGCCATGCGCCACAGCGTTTTCGCCGGTGGCAAGCGGTTGCGTCCGATTCTGTGTATGGAAGCCGGGCGGATGGTCGCCGGTTCCCTTCCCGCTGGAATCGAAGACCTGGGCGCTGCGCTGGAGATGCTCCATACCTATTCCTTGATCCACGACGACCTTCCGGCGCTGGACAACGATGACTTACGACGCGGCCGTCCCACTTGCCACAAAGTTTTTGGCGAGGCAATCGCAATTTTGGCCGGCGACGCGCTGCAAACTCGGGCGTATGAAACACTGGCGCGGCTGCGATGTTCGGCGGAAGCCCGCGTGCGCATCATCGAAGAGATTGCTCGCGCCACTGGTACCGTGGACGGCATGATCAGCGGCCAGGTTGTTGATCTCGAAGCCGAGCACACTAAACCAGATTTGAAGATACTGGAATACATCCATCGCTCCAAGACTGCCGCGCTGATCACGGCCAGCGTGGTCAGCGGTGGTCTTTATGCTGGAGGCGACGACGGTGCGGTCGAGAACCTAAGGACTTTCGGGAAATCGATCGGGCTGGCATTTCAGATCGTGGATGACGTACTCGACGTCACTCAGACTTCAGAGCAATTGGGAAAGACCGCTGGCAAGGACACAGCAGCGGAAAAAGCAACGTATCCCGCACTCTTCGGCGTCGACGAGTCAGTGAAGAAAGCCGATGCGCTAGTCGAAACCGGGTTAGGCTCGCTGGATAGCTTCGACGCGCGAGCGAATACGCTGAAAGCGCTGGCCCGATTCCTAGTGGAACGAAAGAAGTAGCGCCGCCGGGACGGCGGCGCTACCAAGCAGATTTTGGTATGATGACTGCGGCGATGGAGTTCGCCATAACCGCCTGGATTCAAGTAAGCTCTGGCTGATGACTCCTACAAACTTTGTAGGGAGAGCTCCATCGTGATTGATCTGCTCATCATTTCCATCGGCGCAATCGTCGGCGCAAATGCCCGTTATCTCTTAAGCCGGTTCGCAGCCAAAGAATTGGGTCCTGTTTTCCCCTACGGCACGCTATTCATCAACATTGCAGGCAGCCTGATCGTCGGTTTTTTCGTTATCTGGACCACCGAACGGGTCCTAGCCGATCCTCGCTGGCGCTTGCTGGTAGTGGTCGGCTTCTGCGGCTCGTTTACCACCTTCTCTAGCTACGCATTTGAGACAATGGCGTACTTCGAACAAGGACAGTGGCTACTGATGCTCACGAACCTACTCACCAACAACTTGCTATGCCTGGGGGGAGCGCTAGCCGGCATGGCTCTGGCCCGGGTGCTGTAAAATGCCAGACGCGATGGCTGTTCAGGTCACGATCTATCTCAACGAAGCCGACCAGTGGCATCACCGGCCGTTACATGTGGAAATCCTTAACTACCTGCGAGGGGAAAACGTTTATGCCGCAACCGCAATCCACGCCGTGGCCGGGTTTCTTGGTCGACACCGGGTTCAAACCAGTCACCTGGTAGACGCCGGGGGAAAGCTGCCCGTGATCATCATCTTCGTGGATACGGATGAGCACGTGAACCGCGTTCTGCCGAGGTTGAAAGAGATGGCTGCTCATCGTCTGATGGTTCGTGAAAGCGTGGTGCTGGAACAAGGAAGCCTCGACTGATATGTCAACTCTTTCCACTGACAATGCGCCGGTAGATGTCCTGGCCATCGCTGCTCATCGCGATGACGTCGAACAGACTTGCGGCGGCACGATGTTGAAAATGGCGCAGCGCGGACGGCGCACTGGCATCCTAGACCTCACTCAGGGAGAGATGGGAACGAGGGGCACCGCCGAGGACCGTGCGCAAGAAGCGGCGGAGGCGGCGAAGATACTACGCGTTTCGTGGAGGCAGGCTCTCGATATCCCGGATGGGCGGGTCGAAAACACATGGGAGAACAAGCTGAAAGTCGCGCGCGTAATCCGTGAGCAGCGGCCGCGAGTTGTAATCCTTCCCTACTGGAAAGGACGCCATCCGGACCACTACACCGCTTCGACACTGGGATACGAAGCCTGCTTTCTGGCGGGGCTAGCAAAGCTGGACATTAGTGCGGATGCGGCCGAAGCGGCCGCAGGGCGGAAGGCGGGACGCCCGCAGGACACCCGGCAGGATGCCGGCGCTACGAAGCCGCACCGGCCGTTCAAAATTATTTATGCGACGCTTTATTACGACGTGCGTCCTACGTTCGTCGTCGACATCACCGAACTGTTCGAAGCGCGCTTTCAAGCACTGATGGCGTACAAGTCGCAGTTTAGCGATCAGGAAGCGGGTAAGGATCTGTTTCCCGCTCAGGCCGAAATTCGCGCTCGCATCGAAGCTGTGGCACGCTTCTATGGCCTCCTGGGAGGCGTGACCTACGCGGAACCGTTTCTCCAGAAGGAAGTGGGCTTGGTGGAAGATCTAATGACGATTCCGGTGAAGTCGATGTGACTTCGCTCTCACAACTATGTTTGGGATCTCGGTTTTCTACATTCAGCTCGGAGGCCGTCGAAGCGTTTGGCGTTGTCCTGCTCTTTCGCCTGCCCAAACTTCCAGCGCTTCAAGAATGTGTCTGCGAGCATCGAATTCGTTCGCACTGCTTCCTCGACGCGCGGAAAGAATCGCCTAAAGTGGTGCTCTAACCAATGCTCAAGCAAGCACGTTGCGATTGCGCTGCGAAGGTCCTCATCGGCGCTGTTGCCCCAACGCAGGATGAATGACCAGACAGCATCGGGTTCCTCTTGGATAAAGTCCTCGATCGCGATGATCGCCTGCCACCTCGGATCACGTCGTCCTTCGGCGGCAGCCCGCCCGGGCAGAATGGGTTCGGCCCTTTCAATGGCTTCCCAAACATCCATAACTGTACGAGGTATCTTCGCTGCAAACTTGCAAGCTGCCAACTCTCGATCAACCCGCTCCGCCTGCAGATCATTTTCACTATCTAGACCGCTCTCGTCTAACGCTTGACAGCCACGGCCACGCCGTCGCGAATTGGTAGGATTGTCGTAAACAGATCTGGAGAGTTGTAGAGCAACCGGTTGAACTCAAGAATGGCTTTGGTCGAAGCATCCGGCGGCGTTTTCTGGGCGACCTTTCCGCTCCACAGGACGTTGTCCGTGACCAACAGCCCGCCTCTCCGCAGACGCGGCAAAGCCAGCCGGAATACTCGCGGATAATCTTCTTTATCGACGTCGTTGAAGATAATGTCAAACTCCTGCTTGTGTTCGGAGAGAACTTCCAGGGCGTCGCCGGTAGTCATGTTGATTCGCGATGCGACGCCCGCTTTCTCGAAATATCCTCGCGCTTCATCGGCGTTCTTCCGATCTCCATCGGTGTAGAACACAACTCCACCTTCACCTACGGCGCGTGCCCACCAGATGGTCGAGTACCCGATGGCGGAGCCCATCTCGAAAACCGTTTTCGCACCAGTCATCAGAGCCAGTTGATGCAGGATGCGGCCGACTGCCGGACCCACGATTGGGATCTTTCGCTTGGCGGCTTCCTCCTCCATCTTCGTGAGCACTTCGTCACGCGGAGGAAGCATGGAATAGAGGTAGTCTTCGACAGGCCCGGCGGTGATTCCGGACATCTGCCAGTCTGGCTTTGTTGCTTTCGACTTCGGCAATTCGCCTCCTTTTCCTGCACCACCGCGGTCGGACGGGCGGGGACGCCCGTCCTCCATGAGATCACGAAATTGTTTCGCCGGGCTTCATTTCTCTGACTTCTACTTCGGAAGCAAGCTTGTGCAACTCGCTCGGCCTTCCCGTCAGCACTGGGAATGTTCCGAAGTGCATGGGGATGACCGTTTTCGGCCTCAGCAGCTTGCAGGCGTAGGCAGCTTCGCGCGGCCCCATTGTGAAGTGATCGCCAATCGGAATCAAAGCGATCTCTGGCGCATAAAGCTCACGGATGATCTGCATATCGCCGAAGACGTTGGTGTCGCCCGCGTGATAAATCTTTACTCCATTGCCGAACTCGACGACGTACCCGCATGCTTCACCACCGTAAACAATCTCATCCCCGTCTTGAATGCCACAGGAATGGTCGGCGTGAACCATCGTCACCTTGATGTCGCCAACGGTTTGCGTGCCGCCCTTGTTCATGGATGCGGTGTGCTTCACGCCTTTTTTGTCCAGCCATCCGCACAACTCAGGAATACCGACCACCTCGGGACTGTGCTTCTTGGCGATTTCGACCGCGTCTCCGATGTGATCAAAATGGCCATGGGTGCAGAGCAACACGTCGACTTTCTTGACGCTCTTTTCCTTCTCCGGACACATGGGGTTTCCCATGACCCAGGGATCGATGAAGACTGTCTTGCCACCAGGCGTTTCAACCCGAAACGTTGCGTGGCCTAACCATGTGAGTTTGATTCCGTTGAGCTTCATAGTATTGGGCAACTCCAAGCATTTAGCACTTGGCAATTAGCACTTGGTCCTTCAAGCGCCTCGTCGAATCCGTCAAGAACATTCGACGGCTAAATGCTAAGTGCCAAATGCTAAACGCTAGTTTAATATAGTTCGCCGTGACTGAACTGAAGGTTCTAATCTCACGTGAGCAAATCGCGCATCGTGTGGCCGCCATGGGCGCTGAGATCACGCGCGACTTCGCGGGGGAAGCCGTGATCCTGGTGGGCGTCCTCAAAGGTGCCACCATTTTCCTCAGCGACCTGGCACGACAAATCCAACTCGACGCTACTTTCGATTTCATTGGAGTCTCCAGCTACGGAAACCGCCCCAGCCCAGCTCATGAGTTGCGATTTGGATGGGATTCTACCGGAGAAGTGCAGCTGACCAAGGATGTGGACCAATCGATGAAAGATCGAAATGTGATCCTGGTCGAAGACATTCTGGACACCGGACTCACGCTAAATTACCTAAAAAGGATTGTCCTGGGCCACCAGCCGAAGGCCCTCCGCATTGCCGCGTTACTGGACAAGCCATCGCGTCGAAAGCAACCGATTAAGGCTGATTATGTGGGCTTCAGCATTCCCGACGAGTTCGTCGTCGGATACGGGCTGGACTACGCGGAAAAATACCGCAACTTGCCGGACATCTGCGTAGTCCCAAGAGAAGGCTGATCGCACATTGCCCGACGGCATTGTCTCCACCTTCAAGGCAGCGGCCAGAGCACGCAAATTGCGACTGATATCATAGGAAAGTGGAAATGGTTGCAATCAAAGCTGATTTTCAATCCAAGGTCGATCCACTTCTGCTCGAAGTGGCGGACGTGGTCAACACCACTCTCGACTTGGACACCACGCTGCGCCGCGTCGCCGAACTCGTACGCAAGGTCATCGATTACGAAATCTTCGGCATCCTGCTGCTGAACGAGAAGACCCAGGAACTATACTTCCGATTTCAGGTGGGATATGCGCGGGAAATTGCCGAGCGCATGCGCATCAAAGTCGGCGAGGGCGTCACCGGAATCGCAGCGCAACGGCGGGAAGCAGTTCTGGTCGATGATGTCTCTACGGATCCCCGGTACATTTCCGCTGCCCCCAATGTGCGTTCGGAGTTGGCGGTTCCGCTGATCATCAAGAACCGGCTCATCGGAGTTATTGATATCGAGTCGCCGCAGCCCAACCACTTCACCGAAGAGCACAAGCGGTTGCTGACGCTGATAGCTTCGCGGATGGCCGTTGGCATCGAGAATGCCCGCTTGTACACGCGTACCACGCGCCAGGCGCGGACTTTGGTGTTGCTGAATGAAATCGCGCGCGAGCTGACATCCATTCTCAACGTGGACGAGTTGCTGAAGCGAATCGCGGAACTGCTCAGCCGGCTGATCGATTATCAGATTTTCAGCATTCTGTTGCTCGATGCCACCGGAGAGAAACTGCAGCATCGTTTTTCGCAGCGCTTCCAGGAAAATATTCAGCTCAAACACGAAATTCCATTAGGCAGAGGCGTGGTCGGCTACGCTGCGCAACACAAAGAGGCGGTATTGGTCCCTGATGTAAATAAGGACCCGCGGTATGTCAAAGCCAATCCGGAGACCCGCTCGGAACTGGCGGTGCCGCTCGTGTACAAGGACAAGGTGATCGGAGTGCTGGACCTTGAGCACACGCGGCGCGGCTTTTTCACGGACGATCACAAACGAACTGTGACGACTCTGGCCGCGCAAGTTGCGATTGCCATTGAAAACGCGCAACTGTACGAGCAGATTGCCCGCCAAGAAAAGCGCCTCGAACGCGACCTGGCGATGGCCCGCCAGTTGCAGTTCCGGCTTCTACCACCGACGCTGCCCAAGCTCTCGCATCTTGATATCGCCGCGAAGTTCGTTCCAGCGCGCGCGATTGGGGGCGACCTTTACGATTTCGTCAGCTATTCCATGTCGCGCACGGCCATAGTGGTTGGCGACGTCAGCGGCAAAGGTGCTCCGGCGGCGATTTACGCTGCATTGGTCAGCGGAATTTTGCGTTCCCATGCGCCCATCGAGCCCGGGCCTGCAGAAATGCTGTCCGCGGTCAACTTTTCGCTGGGCGAACGTCGTATCGACGGCCAGTTTGTGTCGCTGATCTACGCCGTATGGGACGACCGAAATCGTACTTTGCAGGTAGCCAACTCCGGATTGCCGCGCCCAATTTACTACCACGATGGGACGATTGAGATCATCGAAGCCACCGGCTTGCCCCTGGGACTGTTCGATGAGGCTGACTATGACGAGCTCAGTTTCCGAGCTAAACCCGGAGACATGTTCGTATTCTTCAGCGATGGCATCCTGGATGCCAGCAACAAAGCGGAAGAACTCTTTGGGCGCGAGCGGGTTGGCGAGATTGTCGCGGCGAATCCCAATGCTTCGGCCGACGAGGTCGTGAAGTTGCTCTTCAAAGCGGTGGCGGAACACGCGTCTGGAGAGGAAGCGTTCGACGATCAGACCGTGGTCGCGATTCGGGTCAAAGGCACTCCCGGGAAGCGCAAGTGATGCGCGCTGGAAACCGAGGCCAAGGCCCTCCGCCAGCTTTTTCCTACCGCCGTGCCCGGAACGGTGATGTTTCGGAGCGCTCTCCGGGGTCAATTCTTCATTGCGACCAAGTACCTCTCGCGGATTTGGCGGAGCACTTCGGCACGCCCTTATACGTTTACTCAGCGTCGGCAATTCGTCAGCGCATGCGCGCCTTCGAACGAGCCTTTGGCAAAGTTCCACACACCGTCTGCTACTCGGTAAAAGCGAATTCGAACCTCAGCATTCTGCGTCTCCTGGCCGGGATGGGCTGCGGCTTCGATGTAGTCTCCGGCGGAGAGCTGGAGAGAGTGTTGCGCATCAACCGGAGAGCCGCGAAAAAAGTCGTCTTCTCGGGTGTCGGAAAAACTTCGGATGAGATGCAATTGGCACTGAGGGCCCAGGTCTTACTGTTCAACATAGAAAGCGAATCGGAGTTGTCTGCGCTCGCGGAATGCGCCGTTCGAACGAAGAAGACAGCCCGCATTGCACTGCGCGTAAATCCCGACGTCTCCGCCGAAACCCATCCGTATATTTCCACCGGTTTGCATCAACACAAATTCGGCATACCGATTGTGCAAGCTCGCCAGTTGTACGCGCGAGCGGCGGAAAAGAAGTTTGTCGAAATTGCCGGCGTCAGCGTCCACATAGGTTCACAGATCACCGACGTGAAGCCGTTCGCAGCAACCATGGAACGGGTTGCTGAACTGACAAGGGCTCTGCGGGCGGACGGTCATACCATCAACTACGTGGATGCCGGCGGCGGTCTTGGTATCTCTTACGAGAATCACAGCCTGCCCGGCTTTGCCGAACAGGTTGCTTCCTATGCAGATGCGTTGCTGACGCCGCTCAAAGGCTTGAAGGTACACCTTCTGCTCGAACCTGGCCGCTCCATCGTCGGACCGGCCGGGGCGCTGATCACGAGCCTGCTATACCGGAAGACCAACGGCAACAAGAAGTTTTTGGTAGTCGATGCGGCCATGAATGATTTGTTGCGGCCTTCCCTCTATGGCGCCCATCACGAAATCGTCGCCGTTCGGTTGTCCGACGCATCCACGAAAGAAGTTCCGTACGAGATCGTGGATGTCGTTGGGCCGATCTGCGAGACCGGAGACTTCTTTGCCCGTGACCGTGAATTGCCCATCACGCACGAAGGAGATCTGCTGGCGCTGCTCGACACTGGCGCTTACGGAATGGTGCTCGCTTCCAACTACAACACTCGCCGGCGTCCCGCGGAGGTGTTAGTGGATGGAAAATCAGCCAAGGTGATCCGAAGACGCGAAACCATCGCAGACCTGGTTCGTGGTGAAACTTAGTTCGCCGTGGAATACTGCTTCTTCCGGTCCTGATCCCAGACAACCTTTCCGCCGACCATCGTCTTCAGAACCTTCACGTCGCGAATCTTTGCCGGATCGATCGAGAAGATGTCGTCACTTAGCAGAACCATATCTGCCAGTTTGCCGGGCGTGATAGAACCTTTTTCCTGTTCCTGAAATTCAGCGTATGCCGAACCCATGGTGTACGCCTCGATGGCTTCCGCCACGGTGAGCTTCTGTTCGGGAAACCAACCCTGGGGATTCTTTCCATCCAGAGTCGCCCGGGTCACCGCGGCATACACCGTTAATATCGGATTGAGCGGCGCCACATCCCAGTCGGTGCCGAAGGCCAGATGTGCGCCGTTATTCAAGAATGTGCGGAAAGCGTAGGTTCGGCTGGCGCGTTCGTGGCCGATGTAGGCCTCAGCCCAGCGCCCGTCGTCGATGGCGTGATAGGGCTGGACCGACGCAATCACGTTCAATTGCGCGAAGCGGGCGAAATCCTTCTCCGCCATATGCTGCGCGTGTTCGATACGGAGCCTGCGGTCAATTCCAGGATTAGATTTGACCAAATCCGCGTACAAATCGAGCACCGTCGAAATCGCGCGATCACCAATAGCATGGGTGCAGATTTGCAGACCGGCGGAATCCGCCTGCGTCATCCGGTTCCGCATCTGCGAAAGCGGTTGCATCTGCTTACCAAGCAACCCTAAATTACTAGGATCGTCGCTGAACGGCTGAAAAAAATATGCTGTGCGGGAGCCCAGGGAGCCGTCGGCAAATCCCTTCAGCGCACCGGTGCGCAAAAACGAAGACCCGAAAGCGTGTCGAATTCCGACCTTAGCCAGTTCCTGCCAATCAGCGATCCCCGGGGCAACGTAAACCCGCGCCGTCAGTTCCCCGGTCTGTAACAATTCGCCGTAAGCGCGAATATCGTCAAAGCTGTCATTCTCATCGTTCATGTCCTGAAAGCTGGTCACACCCACGTGGGCCGCGTGCTCTAAAGCACGCCTCATGGCGCGAAGGCGCTGCTCATGAGTCACAGGAGGAATTACCTTGGACACGAGGTCCATTGCCGCGTCCTTCAGATCACCCGTAGGGTTGCCCTGCGCATCGCGGACGATCGCGCCGCCAGGAGGGTCAGGAGTTTGAGACGTGACCCCCGCCAACCGCAGGGCGGCGGAGTTCGCCAGCGCCGAGTGGCCGTCGTAGCGACTGACGAACACCGGATTATTCGGGGTCACCGGGTCAATCAGCTGCCTCGTAGGCAGAGCCGACGAGCTCCATTTCGTTTCGTCCCAATCGCCTCCCTGAATCCATTCTCCTTTGGACGTTCTCTTCGCTTGTTCGCCAATTCGCCGGGCAAATTCATCCGCGCTGACCGCGTCGTTGAGTTGCACAGAGTCGAGTTGCATGCCACCGCTAACGAAGTGCACGTGGGCATCGTTAAAGCCGGGCAAAAGCAACTTGCCGCCCGCATCGATCACTCTTGTGGCCGGGCTGCGCAAAGCTTCCACGTCGGCGTTCGAACCCACCGCAATCATGCGATCGCCTAGAACAGCTACCGCCTGGGCGGTCGGATTCGCCTTGTCCACGGTCCAAACCTTGGCATTGGTGATAATGAGATCGGCATTCGGTTTGATCTGAGCCAGCAGATTGCTTGACAGCGCACAACTCAACAACAGGATTGCGGATTTCATTGTTATCTCTTAATTTTCGGGATTACGGGCACAGGGAACGCGAACGCACCAACTATCCTTCACCTCTGTCCCCACTTCAGCTTGGCGCGCAGCACGTCGAAGAATGTTCCCTTAATCCGCAGCAACTTGACCTGATGCTCGGACTTACGGCAAGCGACTCGGTCTCCGTCGTACATCGGCATGCCAACCTGACCGTCGATGCTCAAATAGGCCTCATCCTGACCGGTGTTGACTACGATATCGATCTTCGATGTGTCGGGCACGACTAGAGGGCGAAGCGTCAGCGAGTGAGCTGCAACCGGCGTCACCACGAACGCATCCACCGACGGCATCAGGATTGGTCCCCCGGCCGCCAACGAGTAAGCCGTCGAGCCCGTAGGACTGGAGACGATCAGACTGTCAGCTTTGTAGACGGAAACGAACGCCCCGTCAATGTAGACGTCGCAGTGGTTGAGGCGGGAAATGGTCCCCTTTCCCACAACGATATCGTTGAGCGCATCATAGCTGGCGACCAGCAAATCTTTGCGAAACACGTCGCAATGCACCATGGAGCGGGCTTCCACATTACAGCAACCTTCTTCAATGCCCTGCAGAGTTGGGTAGAGTTCCTCTAAGGGAACTTCGGTCAAGAATCCGAGAGAACCCAAATTCACACCCAGCACGGGGATTCCCACCTTGGCCATAGAGCGAGCCGCGGAAAGCAAGGTTCCGTCCCCACCGAGTACGACCACCAGGCTCATCGGTCGCGACGCCATTTCATCGCGAGTCAGGACCTCGATACCGACCGCGTACGGCGCAGTCTCCGCGTCCACCACCATGCGGTATTGACGCTGACGAAACCACTCAACCAGCCCGGGCACAATGCCTGCCAGTTCCGGCTTGTCCGGCTTGGAAACGATGGCTGCAGCTTTGCCGTTTGCAAATGGAGCCTTCCCAATATCCATGGTGAACTTTGAATTGTACCGAAATCGCCGGAAAAGGTTTGCCTGCAGCGCTTCGCGACGAGAGAAAAAGGTCAGAAAACGGCAAATAGCAGGAATTCCCGATTGCCTTGCGCACCTTGGATCGGCGACTCGATCACGTCAGTACGTGCGCAGCCCTGCGCCACCAGCGCGAGGCGCACCTTCTCCACTGCAGCCATCTGTGTGACCTGGTCGCGCACGATGCCGCCCTTCCCTACTCGTTCACGGCCCGCCTCGAATTGCGGCTTTACCAGCACAATCATTTGCCGGTCCCGACGTTCCTCCGGAGAAGCGGGAAATGCCGCCGCGATGACGGCGGGGAGAACCAGGGTTGCAGAGATGAAGGAAACATCCATCGCGATAAAGTCGACCACTCCGCCGACTTGCTTGCGGGTCAAGTAGCGTGCGTTCGTCTTCTCCAATAAGCGCACGCGTGAGTCCTGGCGCAAACGGAAATCAATCTGACCGTGACCGGTGTCGATGGCAATCACACTCGCGGCTCCATGTTGGAGCAAGCAATCCGTGAAGCCGCCCGTCGAGGCTCCGACGTCAAGACAGATTTTATCTGCAACCTCGATGTGCCAATGTTCAAGCGCCTTTTCGAGCTTGAGGCCGCCGCGTCACACGTATTTCAAGTCTTCGCCGAGAAGGCGAATATCAGCCGCCGCGTCCACTCCGGTGCCGGCTTTTTCTATTTTTTGCCCAGCGACCAGAACTTTTCCTGCCAGGATCAGCGCCTGCGCCCGCTCGCGCGAACTTGCCAGTCCGCGCTCCAAAAGTAACTTGTCGAGCCTGATTTTCAATTCGTCCCCGTCGTGTTCTGACTCGCGAGCGAGCCTTTCAACTTACACTAAAGTGCCAGCAACCAACTCAGTGCAAGGTGTAGAAGCGTCTCTCGCTGAGACAGTTAGAAAGATACTTCCCCCCTTTTCCACAACGTTTTCCACGAAAGTGT
>Ga0210401_10000568_pt1 | contig 44940 bp, 45 predicted proteins | sample IncBWH32MmetaG_FD_150866 | JGI IMG/M metagenome (GOLD analysis project Ga0210401, IMG submission 150866) | Forest soil microbial communities from Barre Woods Harvard Forest LTER site, Petersham, Massachusetts, United States - Inc-BW-H-32-M | ecosystem: Environmental > Terrestrial > Soil >...
CTACGTTTGCTCCTGCTGCGGCCGCCGCGATGTTCTTGGCGTAATAAATCGACTGCGACAATACTCCACTGATCACCGTCGGACCCACCGCGCGCGTATACACGTTGCCGCTGTGGTCCGTAACCGCCGTGACCGTGGCCGTGCTGTCGTTCCAGCCCACCACTACTACGTTTAGGTCACCGGCCGCCTGGGCCACTGTGTAAGTGACATTCACTGTACTCTGCGACGTTTGTGGTGTTGCATAGTTCCCCTGTACGTACGTAATCGTGGGAGCACCTAGCAGGAGACTCAAGTTTAGCCAGCAACCAATCCCAACAGCCGCGAACGTCGTCGAAAGTTTCACCGCCTTGTTACGATAAGAGAACGGCCGGTTCATAGTTAGTGAGTGTCCCTGAGGAAAGCCTTACGCGCAATATCTTCTGAACAAAAATGGAGCTGGATCGCGAAGAATGCTACTGCGATGTCCGCATCGGTCTAATGCTGATCTCGGTCAGTTCTGCTGTGGGCGGAAGCATTAATGCCTGCATCAGTACGGCCGCTATGTCCTGCGGTTGCAAGAGCGCCTCCGGATCGTAGAACCTGCCTTCGTTCCGGAAAATGGCTTGTTGCATCGGCGTTGCAGTGCGTCCAAGATACATTGTCAGCACGCGAATCCCTTTTGAATTAACTTCCTCACGCAAGCTGTCAGCGACGGCCTTCAAAGCATGTTTCGTCGCGCTGTATTGCCCGATCTCAGGACGCTTAGCCGTCAGTCCTACACTGGAGTTAATGAAAACGACCTGGCCTCGCGCACGGATCAACAAAGGAAGCAGTCGTTGAGTTATTAAGTACGGAACGCGGACGTTTGTGGCGTACTGGACATCAAAGTCTTCGATCCTGGCTTGTTCCATAGGGTCGAGGTGTATGACTCCGGCACTGTGAACCAGAATGTCGAGTCTCCCGATTTCTTTCTCGATATACCGGAGGAGAGGTGGAAGATCTTCCTCAACCGTTAGATCGAGGGCAAATTCCGTGAGCAGCGAATGTTGTTTCACCGCCGCGGCAGTCTCCGCCAACTTGCCGGCATCCCTTCCAACGATACAAACTTGCGCGCCTTGGTTTGACAAAGCCAGCGCAATCGCACGCCCAATCCCGCTGCTCGCACCGGTCACGAGCGCGACGAGGCCCGCCAGGGTTTTGCTGGTGCAGGGTTGTTCTGAACTCGCCTGAACAACATCGACAATTTGTCGAGTCTTCATTGCCCTATCACGGCTTCGAACAGCTACCTTGGTCTACATCACCAGCTTGCGGCAATAGAACGCTTCCGCATAACCACTGGGTGCGTTACACTCTATACCTCGCAGCCGCATCAGCGAAAGAAAGGTCTCTTCTTGAAACCAACGCTTCGAATGCTGGGACTGAAAGACATCCATGATGTAACGGACCTTCTTCTGACATTCCTCCGCCTGGAGCGGCACGAACAAGCTCGGCTGTCCCAAATCACCGTCGTACTTCGGAATCTCATACTCCAGAATCAAGTGGTCGCGAAATGTATTCCAGGTCAGTTCCGCGATCAGTCGATGATCCTGATGCGCATCCTTGCGGTTGTGGGTGAAGATGAGATCAGGTGAAACGGTCCGCTTTAATTCTTCAAAGAACACCTTTACTTCACCACTTACGATAGGCATGAAACCGTCCGGGAAAGCCTTCAGGAACGGGCCGACCAGATTGGTTGAGCCGGCGAAGAGCGAAGCCGCACGCTGCGCTTCCGCGAGCCGGACCGCATCGCCGCTGAACACCACCCAATGAAGCACACATTCCGGGTATTGTTCCGCGAGACGGAGTATTGTTCCGCCGCAGCCGATTTCGATGTCATCGGAGTGTGAGCCCAAGCATAAAATCTGCAGTTTTCGGTCAGCTCCTCCATTTAAGTTCAGGTGGATCATGCGCTAGCCGACCTCCTCTCCCCGCCATCAATGAGGGCGGGAGAAACGTGGTTCCAGACTTTCCAGGGTGCGCTGCCCTGGTTTAGCTCTTCCAGCTGCTGCTTGTCCTTGAAGGTATCCATGCATTGCCAGAAGCCTTGGTATTTGTACGCCAATAAAGCACCCTTATCGATTAGCCGCTGAAATGGTTCCCGTACCAGCTCATCGCCCGGTTGAATATACTGAAAGATCTCTTTGCGCAATCCGAAGAACCCGCCGTTGATCCATATATCCGAACGCCTCAAAGAACACACGCCTGTGACATTTCCGCCGGGCCCGGTTTTGACGATATCCAGACTTCCGGTGGGCTGTACGAGCAGCAGGGAGCCGATCGCATTGCTTCTGTGGAAAACATCGATCATCACCGGGAGTTCCAGATCACTTAGTCCGTCCCCGTAGTTCGCCAAAAACATCTCTTCGCCCTGCAGGTAAGGCTCGACCGCCTTGAGCCGCTCGCCGATTGTTGCGTTGGCTCCCGTCTCCACGAATGTTATCGTCCAATCGTCGATATCGCGATTCAGAAAGTGTATCTTTTTCCCGCCCTGCGACCACACAAAATCATTAGAGACTGACTCGTCGTAGTTCAGGAAGTAGTCTTTGATAACGCTGCCTTTGTAGCCCAGGCATAGAATAAAATCCTTATGCCCGAAGTGGGCGTAGTATTTCATAATGTGCCAGAGGATCGGCCGCGACCCTATTTGCACCATGGGTTTGGGGACGTCGTCGGCATACCCTCTGAGCCGCATGCCGGCGCCTCCGCAAAAGAGAACCACTTTCATGACTCACCTCCGCCTCTGCGATTCAGTTTCAATAGATGGCGACTTTCGGAATGGGGACGACGAAGTGGCCGCCCCACTCCCGAATGAACTGCAACTGCATCATGATTTCGTCTTTTAGGTTCCAGGGCAGGATGACAACATAATCTGGTCTTGTCTCCCGGATTCGGTCAGGATGATAGATCGGGATGTGAGTGCCCGGCAGGAACCGCCCTTGCTTGTATGGACTGCGATCCACAGTGTATTCGATCAGATCTTTCCCGATGCCGCAGTAATGCAGCAGCGTTGCGCTCTTGCCCGGCGCACCGTATCCGGCAACCGATTTGCCTTCACGCGCGGCCCTAAGCAAGAAGTCCAATAGCGCAACTTTGGTCTGTTTCACCCGGCGAGCGAAACTGTCGTAGCCTTCCATAACAGCTAGCCTCGCCTCTTCTTCATCCCCAATCACTTTCTGCACGCTCGCCTCGATCGAGTGCGTCTGATCCTCTTCGCGGCAGGCATAGACACGCAACGAACCACCGTGCGTCGTCAACTCTTCCACATCGAACACCTTGAGCCCATGGGTCTCCAGGATACGCACAGTAGTGAGCAGGGAGAAATATGAGAAGTGTTCGTGGTAAATCGTGTCAAACTCGTTGTGTTCAATCAGCCGTAAGAGGTGGGGGAACTCCAGCGTGAGGACCCCGTGGGGTTTCAGCAAGATCTTGAGCCCTTCCACAAAGTCGTTTAAGTCGGGGACTTGCGCTAGCACGTTGTTTCCGAGAACCAGATCGGCGCAACGGCCCTCGACCGCCAGCTCTTCGGCCAACTGCGTACCAAAAAAGCGCACCAGTGTGGGAACTCCTTTTTCGACCGCCACTTTTGCTACGTTCGCGGCCGGCTCGATGCCCAACACCGGCACACTCTGTTGAACGAAGTACTGCAGCAGATAACCGTCGTTACTGGCCACTTCCGTCACCAAGCTCTGCCCGTTCAGGCCCCATCTCGAGATCATCTTGTTGCAGTAATGCTCACAATGCTTGAGCCATGAATCGGAGTAGGAGGAGAAATATGGGTAGTCGCCGAAGATACTCTCCGGGCTTTCGTACTCGTCCAGTTGGACCAGGAAACACTTTTCGCAAATGTAGACGTGCAGAGGGTAGTAGATCTCCCCGCGGTTGAGATCCGCGGCCGACGGATAGGTCTCGCAAAGCGGGGACATCCCCAGATCAACCAAAGTTCGTCGTAGGTCCGTCCCACAGAAGCGGCATTGCTTGGTGGCAGTTTGTTTCTGCAGTGTATCGGAAGAAAGTGTCATCGTGGCCATATGTTCTTACCTGTTTCGCTCCCTCAAGCAACCGCGACTCGCTGATGTGTCCAACGCAGAGTAGTGTCCAACGAGCCGGTTTTTCTGAGTTTCTGGATCTCGCTGATCCGGATATAACGCCCACGCTCGAGATCGTCAAGGGTCAACTCTACCTTCTGATATGCCTCATACAGTTCCTGCGCTCCTTGTCGGGCGTTCCACTTCGGATGGAAGTTTGGAAGAACGCGCTGGATCTTGTCACATTTAACACGGTAGCACCGCTTATCGGGCCCCCCACCGGCGGCGTACTCTATGCGGCAGCCTGGAACCGTTTGTGTGACGATCTCGGCGAGTTCGCTTATCCGGTAGTTCTCGACCGTTTGACCGACGTTGAAGGTTTCGTTGTGAATGGCGTTCCGCGGAGCTTCGAGCACGCTCAGAATTGCCGCGATTATGTCCCGAATGTGAACTATGGGACGCCAGGGCGTCCCGTCGCTCTTGATGTGAACTTTACCCGTCGTGTACGCCCATGCCACCAAGTCGTTCAACACCACGTCGAGACGCAGACGCGAAGACGCGCCGTAAGCGGTCGCATTTCTCAGGTAAGTCGGGCTGAACTGATCGTCGGCTAGTGATGCTAGGTCGCGCTCGACGAATACTTTGGACTCAGCATACGCGGTCACTGGATTGAGCTGAGCCGTTTCGTCCAGAAATGCATCCCCGGCCGCACCATACGTGCTACAGGACGATGAGAAGACGAAGCGCCGGACCCCGGACTGTTTGGCCAATTTGGCCAGCCGAACCGATGCCCGATGGTTGATGTCGTAAGTCAAGTTAGCATCGAGGTTACCCAAGGGGTCGTTTGACAATGCTGCCAGGTGAACCACAGCGTCGAAGCCCTCGAGATCCTCCTCTCTCAAATCGCGGACGTCTTTGCGGATTTCCGGGAACTCCGATATCGATTCACCGAAGTCGCAGCCTGCGAAGAGGTCTGTATCGAGACCCACAACAGCATGGCCGGCGGAGAGCATCATCGGGCCTGCGACGGCGCCAATATAGCCTTTATGGCCAGTCAATAGTATTCTCATATAAAAAGGTTTTCCTCCTACTCACTCCTAAGCTGTAGCGACGAAAAGCAATACTCGTCGGCGGGATGCAATTGCAGCGTTCTTCGGCGAGCATCCAATTGCCTTGAAATGGCACGCTACCGCCCTCTCAGTCCCGGTCGGCATTATTCAAGGTCGACTGGCTGCGTCAAGGTAAGAGTCTATGTATCGATCCGGATTGGCAGGTCCAATGCCATAAAAGTTTCGGGCCTAACGCCTTTTTTGTCAATTACATAGTACTCAAGAACATCGACGTGTCAGTGCAGAGTATTGGGACATGCTTCGAATTTATGGGACTAAAGTCGTACTTTCGTGCGAAGCCCCGCTAGTTCGAAGATCACGATGTAATGGACAGCAAGCCGCTTTGGCACAACAAGTCCGCCGCGTCCGTTATTGCCCAAAACGGCAGACCCGAGCGCTCCGCAATATCTAGGGCAGAATGTTCGCCATCGGAGAGATTCAGCACCCAAAGGCGAGCGGAAATTTCGTCGCCGACCGCTTCGCCACCCTTAGAGCGGTATAGGTCGCGCTTCCCCAGTTGCGGTTCGCAATAAGGACTCTGATTGCAATACCGACGGTTGTTCTCGAGCACATCCATCACGGCGGCGCAGACGCGAAGAGATTCAGCCAGCGAGGCCGGCCGGATAAAGTGTAGATTATCACCCGAGGTGTGATATTCCGGAAAATTCCCCCAAACACTGCGCATCAAGCAGCCGACGGGGAGATTGAAACCCGGAGAACAGTACTGCCGCTCATCATAACCATACGGTGAGAATTCCAGAATTTCGTGCGAGTCGCTGCTGTGGAGAAGAACGTGCGCAACGGCCCGATCAATCTCGGCATTTCCACGGCGACTCTTCTTGTAATGAAACCCACCCCTGTCTCCGATGCAAGTCAACACCAAACCATGGCGAATTCGTCCGGCGGTCCCGCGGTTTCGAGCGAGCCAGGTGATGGCCCCAATCGTCCCCGGAATAAATAGGAACCGATACGAATAATGATGGTCCCGACCAGACAGAAACTGCGCCAGAAAGGTTGCCACGGTTAAGCCGGAGAGATTGTCATTCGCCAACGATGGATGACAGGCATGACACGAGATCAAAACCTCGTCGGTCGAGCGGCCAGGTAAGTAACACTCCCCGTACGTCAAGGATCCATCCTCGAGTGTAGAGTCTATACACACCTCGTACTCGCCGTCCTGGAGCGCTAGTAACCGGTTATGGGACAAGCAGAATCCCCAATTCTGCTTGTAATATGAAGTCCGATAAGGTATCCAGTCCGGATTCTCAGGAAGTGTGGACAAGTGCGGCTGTAGTTCACGGAGGGGCATGGTCGCGTGGACCGGAGTACTGTAGTTCAGTACGTGCAGGTTGCACTCAAGGAAGTCGACGACCCGCTTCCCGGCCGCGTCCTTGATATAGGCATCTCGAATATTCCACTCCTTGGGCACAGTCCAATCGAAGACGGGTGTTCCCGTGGGCACTTCACACATCTGCAAGGGTATCTTATTTTGGATTAAGCCCAAAGTTCGCCGGATTCCATCCCCGGTGATGCTCCTGCAGATGGGGTAAAGTTCCGCTGCGAAGCCGTGCAACTCCTTCCCGATTTCCGCCTGGCTCTTCTGGTCGATTTCCTTCAGCAGGCGCATTGCACTTCTTCAAAATTCGGGTACGTTCGGTCACGTTCTGAGATCACTTCCACTTCGCCGGGCCAAACAATCTGGAATGACGGATCATCCCATCGCACTCCGCGGGCCAATTCCGGATAGTAAAATTCTGACATTTGGTAGAAGACCTCGCTTTCGTCTTCGAGGGTCAGGAAGCCATGACCGCACCCTTCTGGCACATACATCATGTTCCGATCCGTGCTCGTGAGCACTATACCGATCCAATCTTTGAACGTGGGCGATTCCGGACGGAGGTCAACCACCACGTCGTAAATCGCTCCTCTGGCGCAGCGCACTAATTTCGCTTCCAGACTAGGCGCCGCTTGATAGTGGATTCCCCGCAAGGTGCCTTTCTGTTTGCTGAACGACACATTGCACTGCGCCAGTTGGGGATTCAACCCGTGCTCCTCAAATTCCCGCTGGCACCAGGTGCGCGCAAAGAAGCCGCGCTCATCCGGTTTGAACTCCGGGCGAATCTCAAAAACACCTGCCAGCTTGGTCTCGTGAAATGTCATTTGCTCTTAAGTCTTGGGTTCTTAGCCGAGATGCCTGTAAATCAAATCGCCCGCTGCGCACAGAATACGGTCTGGCAGGTGCGGGAATATTCTTTGTGCGACTCGTGCTTTCCAGTCAGCGCCCGCGGCCCTATAGATCCCTTTCGACTGTGTGGGCCCTAAGAGTCGCAAATACGTGATTTCTGAACGCTTCGCTCCCCAGCGATCTTTGAAAATAATAAGCCCCGTGTCCTCCCAATCGGAGCGGCCGAAATCAAAAACAGCCAATCCCTCACGTTTCGCGTCCTGGATTGATTCCCATAAGACAAGTTGCATTCCACCGAGGTTGCTGAAGCTCCGATCCGAACACCCGTACTTGTAGACCAGAGTGTCCCGATACCGGAGCGTCAGAATAGCAGCAACTGGACGCCCGAATTTCGAAGCCACCCGGATTTTTAGCATTTCGCCCATGCCGGAAACTAGGTTGAGGAACCAAGAGCGCGGTTGGGGCACTAGCCGGTGACGGCGCCGAGTTAACACCATCAGATTGTAGAACTGGTCCAGGAGTCGCTCCGACCGGCCTTCCTCGTACGTCAGCGCTTCCCGCTCGGCACGCAAAATCTTCCTTTGAATACAATCTTTGTGGAAACTCCGGAATAGGATTTCAAGACTAGGGCCCAAGTGAAGCTGATGGAGGCAGTAGCAGCCCGCTGGTGTCAAAGTTCTCGAACAATCGGCCGTCAGTGTAATCGGGCGGATTTCGAGGTACCTACCGCCGTTTGCGTCCAGATCACGCTTACCGGCACTGAGTACATCACTGAGCACGTCTGGGCTGTCCACCAGCGGTTCGCAGTGATCAGAAAATGGAATTGAAACGCACCGCGATCCCGTGAGCCAACTCCTTACACGGCAAAACACGAGTCCGTCGCACAGGTTCTCGGCTGGGGCAGCGGTTGTGATAATCACGGGCTCGTGCCCATAGGTCCGGCGCAATGCTCCCAGCCACTCTGGCGTATGGAAAACCGAGGCACGGGGATGATTCTGAACGAACTCTGCCCAACGCGGGTCCTGAAGGGGATCGATCTGCCAGGTCGTCTTCCGACTCATCAAGCTGAAACCAAAACCTCATCTGCGGTCGGCGACCGCCGCACAAATTTTCGAAGAAGATCAACGTAGTACCGTTTTTGCCCAAAGACAAACAAGAGCATGCCCAGATATGTGCTGATCAGTACGACGCCGCCTAGAATAATGCGCGTCAAATGAGACTGGCCGTACAACGAGCCTACTCCAAAAGCGACGGCTCCAGCGATTCCACTAGAAATTAGCGGGCGGCTGACGGTGTTGAGGATATCGCGAAGAGAAATCACAGTGCCGTTTACGGACCAAACAACAACAACCGGCATTATCCAAAGCACCATCACGGCAGAATAAGCGACTGCGACACCTTTCGGTCCGTAAGGCAATCCCAGAAAGTAGCTAGCAATCATTAGCGGCGCGACGACCAGTGACATCTTGACCCCGCGCCCGACCATGCCAATCGCACCCAAAAGCCATGACAAAGGATTTGCTATCGCGAATACCAAGATCGTTGGAGTCAACAGCCGGAAAATAGGGGCAGCATCTTTCCACTTTGGCCCCAGAAGGAACCCAATCAGGTCGGTGGCCAAGACACAGCAGGCAAACGTGGCGGGGAGTGTTAGCGCAAGCACCAGCGAGTAGCCCTTGAGGAAGTAACGCTTGAGGCGCTCGGCGTCGTCTTGAAGCCGGGACAGTGCCGAGAAAGCTACTTCTCCGACTGCAGCATTGAGAGTATCGGTCGGAATCCTAATCAACTGATAAGCTCGGCCGTAGATGCCGATCGCCTCTGCTCCCCAGAAACGGCCCAGAAGCACCTTCTCGAAATTAGAAGCGATGTACACAACCAACCCATTCAAGGTAAGCGTGCTACCAAACCGGATCAAAGAACCGACCCCTGCTCGCCTCTTTGGCTTCTGGGGTACCCACCCCGAGACGAACCAGAAGGCAATGCTAGCGGTGAGGGGAAGACTGATCGTCATCGCCACCAATGACCAATATCCATACCCAGCTTTAGCAGCCGCAATCGCGATGGAGGTGCCCACGATCCAGGAGCCAGTGTCCGTTATTGATAAGGTGGTAAACCGCATCTGGCGTTGCAGAAGTGCCGAGTGCTGAATGCCTGCGGCATTGAACAGGAACGTGCTCGCGATCACGATGGTAACCGAATAAAGGCGCGGCTCATGATAAAAACGTGCAACGACAGGCGCTAATCCCGATGTGGCCGCGGCGAGCACCATACCTACGAGGATGTTAATCCAAAATAGGCTGGATTTCTGCTCGTCTGTAACGTTCGCATGCTGCACACTTGCCGCAGAAAGGCCGAAGTCGCGGAACAGATTCAAAACGCCGGTCAGAGCCGTCACCATGCCGATTAATCCGAAGTCCCTGGGGTCCAACAGACGCGCGAGTATAGCGAGTGAGCCCACGCGAAGCAATAAGTTTATAGCTTGCGCGCACACTCTCGCTAGAGCTCCGCGAACAGTTTTGTCCCTCAGATCCTCCATTTTTTCGTTCACCTATTTAGGCCCCGAACCCGTTCGTCGAGCAGATGAAAAAATACTCCACCGCGAATAGCCGACTCAACAAAGGGATCTTCAAATTGATGCGCATCTGAATAGCTTTCAGCCATTCCCGGTTTGGCTCACGGTGGTACCAATGGTAAGACGTGGGGATACACCGGTTGATCCGAAACACGCGCGCCAAGCTCTTCTGAAATTCATCGAAAGATTGCACATTACTATACGGCTCGTACACCACCCTGTGAAGATGGCCAAAATTAACATAGGAGACGAGGAAGGTACCTCCGCTCTTCAGCAGACGCCCTATTTCGACAAGCTTTTCCTCCTGAAATTTTCCAACATATTCGAAAACACCCTGGGCTACGATGATGTCAAAGTGCCTGACCCCAAAATTGATAGGTGCCGCGAGAAAATCGGTTTGAAGCAAGTTCGGAGCAGGGTTATGTACGGCGATGTCAATGCCGTAGTAATCGATATTCTTATTAATAAGTCTTCCCAGCGTTGCTGGTCCACAGCCGACATCAAGGAGCTCGCACTTCTTGCTTCGCGCGATATCGTTTACAATTTTGGCAGCTTTTGAGAGCCGAAAGTGTGGTTTGACATACTTCAAATTCTCTGTAGCCCAAAACTCCCTCTTGTAGTACTTTTCCGTCACTTGTAGCATGATGTTAACCTTGACAATGAGCTCATTTTGTTGGTTCACGACTTCACGAACGCCTGCTGCGGCCACTTGCTAGAGTTTCTACATTCTTGTCGATCTGGCAGAATTCCAGCCTCAGAATTTCCGCCATCAACTGCTGAACATTGTGCCCGTAGTTTCTCTTGTCGCTTATACCGTCGTCATAAAGAGAGATGGATTCTTTAATGGCTTGGCGTAGGAACAGTACGCTTGCGCCTTTCGACGCGTCGCCGTGGCCCAAAGAGGTCGTCGAAATGCACTTTTAACGCATCAGCATATATGGTTGTGGTTCTTCGAAACTGCGATCGTAGGTCCTCGCTGTTCTGTACTAATGAGGAGAATGTCTCAAGCAAAGACGTTAGCTTAAATCCTTCTATATCCAAACAGTACTGATGGTGGCCAACCGTGCGCATGAGCGCCTCAATCTTGGGATGATAACTGAGGCTAATCACCGGCTTGGTGAGAAGGTGGGAAAAGATCACGCCGTGATATTTCGATGTAACCACGAACTCAAAGCGTAACATTTGGTTTAGCAATTCTTTCAGTGTCAGCAGAGGGCGAAAGACCAGCCTGGAGTCCAAACCATCCGGCATAGACAATCGCTTCTTCAAGTCCTCGATCGCAAAGTGGTCGACGACAATATCACTCGTGAATACCTCGACATCGTAACCCTGCGCCAGAAGCCACCTCGCAAAGCTCGCAAGCGTATCAAGATAGGTGCCGTAGATGGCATGATCGCGCCGAGGCCAGATTCGAGGGTCGCAGAAGCCCATCGGATTTAGCCCGACAACAGGCCGCGCTTGGCATCCAGGTACACCCTTTACGTAATCTCGAAGATCAATGGCATACGCCGGATCTGGGCAGACGTAAGTTTCCTTTCTTACACCCAGGTCGCGTAGCAGATTCTGTGATTCAATATCGCGAAAGGAAGTGAATCGTGACAGGCGAACTGACCACCTTGCGAATACCTTATTCCAGGGACGGTCAAGAGGTCCGGCGCCCACGCCCACAATGTACAATGGTGTGTTAGAGAGCTTTGCGAGAACACAGAATTTGAATACGTTGTATGGGAGCTCCTTCCACAGTTCACAGAGCTGCCCTCCACCCGACAGCACGAGGGCATCAAGTGACTTCACGACACGATAAGTGCGCGCCCAATGCGCCATTTCTCGAAGAGGAAATGCGACTTTCCGAAGCATCTCATGAAGGGCCGGGAAATGCTCCAGGAAGCCTTTAATCCGTGACTTGAAGTCTACGCGAGGGGTTTTCGATGGACCGTCTGCGCCGGCGGTTGGAGAGCAGGCTCTAATGGGATAGGTAACAATCTCATGCCGCGTCCGCGTGTCATCGGGATTCAATGAGAAAGCCACGAGCGCTGCGTCCGGTATGCGCTTCTTGATATTGGCAATAAACGACTCCAGAATGGCGGCATCGCCCATATTACCGAAGCCCATGTGATCGAGCAAGCCGATCTTGGGATGGCCCTCGGCTAAAGCACCGTCTTTGTGCGTGACAGCGGCGAACGTCAGTTCAGTCATTATGCCCGCAAGTTGTGAGTCGGCAGTTGTCTACCGCTTTATTTGTTCTCCGCTGGCATGAAAGAGCTGTCGTCGCGCTTTCATCGTTTCGGACTCGGCCTCGGAGGAGTCAGGATGTAGATCCTTATGCAGTTTTTCGAGGGTTTCGTGCGGATTAAGAAGGGCTCGCGAGAGTCTTCTTAGTGTGGCGCGTGCCAGGCGAATCCGGCTAAACCCTATACCGACCTCCTTAAGGCGCTTCTTGTGATATTCCCAGAACTTGTTGGCACGGCGTCCCCGCAGCAGGCTTACCGAAAGGAAGTTGTAGTATTCGGACAGGTACCTGTCCAGACAGGCAGTGAATTCCGACGCGCTCAGAAACTGTGGACCGTAGGTCACCAAAGCATGAAGCCTTCCGGCAATTAAGGTATAAATATCGTCACTAAATGTGCTGATGGACCCACGCCACACTCTTTTGAAGGTGAGAACCTGATGGACGAAGCCAAAATCACAGGCGTTGAGAAGCGCCAGGCAAACTTCCATATCGGCATGAACGTTCGCTTCATTGTAGAAAGGATCGTGGCTACGGACTAGATCGGACCGATACAGCAAAGACGTTGCTGTGCCAAATACATACAGCCCGTCGAGAAACAGCAGACGACACATTTCCCTGCCCGAAATCAGAGCGCTGGAATACGGCAGCCCCGACCAAAGAATTTCATGACCCTGGAGTCCGTAAGCGCCCACGATTCCGATGGATGGATGTTCTTCGGCAAGCTCTACCATCTGCGCGATGCACTGCGGAAAGATCCAGTCATCCGAAAAAACGATTTTGCAGTATTTGCTCTGGGGAGATATCTGCCTGAGCGCGCAGTTATGATTAGGAAGCGCATGCAAGAACTCTTGATTATCGAGAACCTTGATCCGAGGATCCTGAGCGGCATAACGACGCGCAATCTCCGCGGATCCGTCCGTACTGCGGTTGTTGACGATCGTGTAATCCCAGTTCTGATAGGTCTGCGCCATGACGCTTTCGATGCATTCCGCGAGAAAAGCAGCGTCATTGTACACTGGCGTCACGATGCTTACCAACGGTTGGGAAGCGGTATCCACTCTCTCGTCCTCTACAGATGGGGTTATACGACCGAACTGACGTCGGTTACACTGGGGACAGGGTTCACAGGTAACCTTTCACAGGTAACCACTCGGTCGAAAAATCAGGCTGAGCTGAAGCATACGGTACTACCAAGGATTCCTCACCGTTCCACTGCGCATCCATGAAGGCAGGAGTGCAACGAATGGCTCCGGATTTGTCTCGTACGTGCATCGGATAGTGAACTCTGACGGTGAAGGCTGGAGCAGAATCCTTGACCGCCCCGCTCAGGGCGACGTTCACGCGGCCTAGTCCAAATTGCACCGGGCCAAAGAGCAGCGCACGCCTCTTCCTAAACCAAGCCACAACATCGCGTGCTGTCCCGAACCATACACGGTGAGCCCGAATCTCCCCGAGCAACTTCGTATAGAAGTCTCCCCAGAGTCGCTCAGGGGACAAGCTTCTTGTGTGCCAATTGACCGTAAGCACGCCTCCAAACAACGTCATGGAGTGAATGAGCGCCCTGCAGGCCTCCAGAGCCCCAGCGTCTGATAGCTTCATTCGGTCCGAATAGAACATCGCGGAGTCCTGAATATTCAGTGTAAGCTCGAGCAGACGTTGGGCGATCATCGGGCAGAACGGTTGGGCCGTCCCAGCACGGAATCCAATTGCATCGTTGTAACCGAAGGTCGAATCGTACTCGACTTCAGCATCCTCAAGAACGCGTGGCGACTTATCTTTCCAATAAAGCCAGTGCATACGGACTCCCAAGTCCGCCTGTCCCGTTAAGTCTCCTATCCTGCGCAACTCCGCCCGAGCGCTCTCGGAATTATGCCATGCATCGATCCCATGAAGGCCAACCTCAAAGCCTCTATCCAACAGCGCAAGGAGCTGTGTCTTCATCTCACGAACGTCATATTTTCCACCCCGGCGTTTGGGAGCTGTAGTGTTGTTCAGGGTTCCGGGGACATTCTTGAATGGCAGAAAAAAGAAAGTCGAGCGCGACTCTTTCTCTATCTCCATGTAACGTTCGAACTCCAGCCAGAAATCATCCAGAAAAGCCAGATGCACTAATGGGAGCGACGCCGCAGCCACCATGTTCTGTCTGCACTTAGACCACGAAAACCTCCCGCGTAGCGCTTGCAAAGGTGAAGCCACAAGGCATCGATAGATGAATCCCCACATCGTGTGGTCGCACTTGTGATCCCGGATGCCCACGAAGTCAACATCGTGAGTGAGGCATGCCATGAAGTCGTACCCGGCTGGTGTTGGAGGGATCTCGACGATCGGAACGCCTCGGCTCACGATGATGGCGCGAAGCAGCGAGATGTGAGTATCCAATGTTGGGATCCGTGCGTTTTCAGCGGGCTGACCCTGCGAAAGGAGAAACTCGACTTCGTAAAACAGATCGTATCCAATGCGAACGGCGGGCTGTTCTAACCCTTCGATATCGATCGCGACAGGTTCCCCTGTCGCCTTGCGTTGTACGAATGGTTCCCCATCGAGTCCGAGCACGGCCAAATCACCGTAAATTGGCAGCTCGGTCCCCCGCCACTCGATCCAGTCGCATCTTCCGCGGGATTGTACATTCGCGTCAGCGCGATGATCGAATGCGATGGCATCCGAATGGTAAATTACCAAAAGCTCAGCGTTCAGATGTTCAGGTATGTCTTCAGAAGTCGCGATAACACAGTCATAACTATGATCCTGAATATAAAACTCCCAAGGAGTTTTGAATAACTGAAAAAACTCTTCGACTACTTTCGCCTCGTTCTCTTTTGATAATACTCCGATCACAGAGTCCGTTTGCTGGATGATGCCGGAAAGCTCGCGGCCGAAAGTTTCCTAATTCGAGGCCGGCCTCAGATAGAACTGGGCCTGGTCGCCATCCTCGGCACGATTAAGAAGCGCCGCTCGCCTGCGCATGCGGAGCGTCTTGATCCAGTTCGGACGGGTGCAGCATCGCAAAGGGATTCCCCTCCGATAAAATTCGCTGAGCCAAAATTGGAAATCCGTCGAATCATAGACTACGCGCTCAATCCGGAAGCCGGCCTGAAGAGCAACCAGGCACATGCTTTTGCGCGTGTGAAGGAAAAGATGACGAGGAGCGTCCAGCTGGCCCCAGTTCACACCATAGTGGCGCCAAGCCCAGCCAACGACCGGGACGGAGATGACGCACACGCCAGTGGGTGCCAGCAGCTTGCGGGCAGCTTGGAGAACAGCCAGTTGTCGCGGCATATGTTCCAGGGAGTGTTGGAAGAGAACTACATCATATTGCCCACTGATTTCCTCGATTGTTTTGCGCCATACCCGAACTCCAAATCGATCTCTGACATCCCGAGTGATAAATGGATCCAGGCCCTCTGCTTGATAACCAAGCTCACGTAGATCCTGAAGGAGGTGTCCCGTTCCAGATCCCACGTCAAGAATGCGGTGATTCTTTGTAACCTTACATCGCCTGATGACATCAAACTCTGGCCGGCGGCGCCAGTTTACGAGCATTGAGAGAGGCGACAGATAGATTCGGTCACGAAGCTTCCGGAGCGCGTTTGTGCGGGTCTCGAGCATGCTGTAGTATTGATCGGGGTAGAACCTAGAAAGATCCGCAGGAACTTCAACTTCTGAAAGGCACCCACACAGCGTGCATTCGCGATATTGAAACTCTTCTCTCGTGCCAAACATCATCTCCTTAACAAGATGCATTGTTCCGACGGGCGAACCGCAGATCTCACATGCGGACGTCAGCGGCCCATCCTGTGACATGACCAGGTCGTTTGGTAGGGCGCTCATTCTTAGGCTGCCAAGCTTCGGGCGAAGTGCTCCATCGCAACCAGGCTAAAGAGCACCTTGTGGTTGTCCTTTCGTTTGTCTTTGTGTTCCCCAAGAAGCCGGGAGACGACTTTGGGACTCACATAGTCGTATATGCGCGAATCTTTGTCCAGGAGAAGTTGATTCATCTCTTTCGAGAGGGAATTTCGAAACCAGTCGTCGACAACATTGACCGCGAATCCGGCTTTTTTGCGGCAAGTAACCTCAGAAGGAAGCAAACGCTTGCATACCTTGCGATGGAGCCACTTGCGGCACCCATTGCGAACTTTAAAGGAGGAGTTGAGGCGCTCTACGTATTCGACAATCTCCTGGTCCAAATACGGAACCCTTACTTCGAGACTATGGGCCATCGACATCTTGTCGGCATACATCAGCAGTTCATCTGGAAGTGAGGATCGGATTTCCAGGAACTGCAGCCCACCCAGTTCATCGGTTTTCGACATCAGGGGTTCCAGTTGCGTCCACAGTTCCGGAATGCAGTCTGCCTCCCCGCTTTGCAGCACGTCGGGCAGGAAGAGCTCGGTGATCAAGGAGCTCGGTGCAATCGAAAATACGCCTTGATATCTCGCCAATCTGCTACGAATTCCTAGCGAGTTAACACCACGTCTGAGCGCCTCGCCCCTCGCGTAGTGATCCGCTGCCACTGAGAGCGGCGTTTGTAGCCACCCGGGGAGAGCTCGCCAGTGCTTGCCGTATTGAACGCCCAGATGACGCGTATATCCACCGAACAGTTCGTCCGGCCCTTGCCCCATAAAGGCCACTTTTACGTCTTCCCGCGCGCGTTTGCAGACATGGTACATGGGGACGACAGAGGAGGCCGCGACGGGCTCCTCCAAACTCCTGAAAACCACTGGCAGCGAAGCTTCAAAAGTTGGCCGGTCTATCTCGACGGAGACATGCTCACTGCCCAGGAGCTGCGCGGTTCGTGCTGCGCTCGATAGTTCGTCCTGCGCGAACGTCGTACCGTATCCCACCGTGTAGGTCTTCCAGTTAGTCCTATTCCGATGCATCAGTGCAAGCAGGAGCCCGGAGTCCAAGCCCCCGCTCAATAACAATCCGAGAGGGACGTCACTGACGAGCTGCCTCTGAACCGCGCGGCTGTAGAGATCCAGGATCTGCTCTTCCGCTTCCGCGTCAGTGGGCATCGGATCGAACGGCTCCGGCCGGAAATTCCACCAGCGCTCCAGAACGGGCTGCTCGCCCTCTTTGACAAGTAATCGTGTCCCAGGCGCAAGTTTTCTAATTCCTTTTACGGACGTCAGTGGAGAGGGCGTGTAGCGGTAACGCAAGAAAAGAGCAAGCGCCAACGGATCGATTTCGGGCTTTTCTGGATCGGTTAACAACGGTCGAATCTCCGAAGCAAATGTGAGTCGCCGGGGAGAAAGCTTGTAGTAGAGCGGCTTGATACCCATTGCATCCCGTGCGAGCATCAATTGCCGAATTTCCTCGTCCCAGATTGCGACGCCAAACATCCCATTCAAGCGATCGAGGACGTCTTTGCCCCATTCTTTATATCCATTCACCAGAACTTCCGTATCCGATCGTGAACGGAATATGTGTCCACGACTCTCTAAAATCTGTCTTAGTTCTCGGAAGTTGTAAATTTCACCATTGAACACCACCCAGATTGAACCGTCACGGTTCGACATCGGTTGGTGCCCGCCACTCAAATCAATGATCGAGAGGCGTCGAAAACCCAAGCCGAGGGAGCCGGAGAAATACGTACCTTCATCGTCAGGTCCACGGTGAGCCATCCGGTTCGTCATGGCAGCGATTGCCTCGGGCGCAACCGGTCTGCCACTCCCAAATTCAAAGCTTCCGCAAATCCCGCACATTTAATTACTCCCGGCCGTTATACTGACGGCGTACAGATTGCTAGGCTGCGCTTCACGCAGAAACCGCTGTTTGCCTCAGTTTTCAACGGCCCGGCGGAGCGTCAAACAGCCGCCCACCCGTCGCATTTGTTCCCATCGCAGGAACCGGCAAACCTGATCAGGAAGAGCCCGAGAATCCCGCCTCAACCAGGGAATGACGTATCCGAGCAGCCTTGCTGAGCTGCCTAAGACATATGGTTTCTCAGCCATTCTCGACAGACAACTCGCCAATTGAAACAGTGGGTGATACCCGAGCAAATAGTTTGAGAATCCGGATCGGTAGCGAGTGTGCAGGATTGTCGAAGCGCCGGTTAGCACCCGGCGCTGAGCCCTGACTTGTATGTCGGGGAAGGTCCGTACTTCCCAGCCATGCATCCTGCACATAATCTCAGCGGCGGCATCCACGCCACCCATGGGCATCGGCACATAACCACCAAACGCCTCGTAGCACTCTTTCCGGAAAAGCTGAACGGACCCACAAACACTGTTCAAACTGGTGTGCTGTGGCACAAACTTGCCATTAACGGGCTCCAAGACGATCCCTCCCCCTAGCCCGAGGTTCGTATTGGAGTCAAACCGCTCCAAAAGTTGGGCGAAATAGCTCGGCGCCATGGTTATGTCGGCATCCAGGTTTCCTAAAAAGTGATGTCTCGTGCCACTTAACTCCTCATATCCGGCACGGAAGGCTCTCACTTTGGCGCCGAAATCCTTTTGCTCCGGCCGTCGACCGTCCGCCTCTCTTCTGATCAAATGAATGAAAGCATGGCGGCGTGCATAAGACGCTACGATCTCATCGGTGCGGTCGACCGATCCATCGCTTACGATGACCCACTTTTCCGGGAGTACCGTTTGGGAGACAACGGATTCAATAGTCTCCTGTATGTAAGCTTCCTCGTTCCGCGCAGGTGTTACGAGGACATAGTGTCTGGCTTTCATGACGCGTGTTAACCTGTATAGCGCACTAAATTACCGCCGGCATCATCGGTAACTAACTATCGCGATATAGCTTCATCGGGATACGGTGTTTTCCGGCTGAACCACGGTCTGTAGTGTGACTCGGCCACGCGATCCGCCTACGCCTAGCGCCCACTGGAGACAGGCCCAACTCCGTTTTACCTTGAACCGGCTCTCCTTCACGTCGCTCCAGTGAGACAGCCAGCGGAGGGAGTAGCCCACAACTCGAAGGCTATGGTGTAGCGCCGTGACGACTAAATAAGCGCCCTGAGATAGCTTGCCGTAGTTCTTGCACCAGTACTGGAAGTTGGCCCTCTGCATCTCGATGGAAAAGCGAATCGGAGCCCTCGCCGTCGTCCCGCCTCCATAATGAATGGACTCCGCTCCCGGAAAATAGACCACCTTCCAACCCGCATCGCGAAACCGTTTGGACCAATCCAGGTCGTCTGCGTACATGAAGAGGGCCTCATCAAGGAGTCCTACCTCCTGCACTGCCTCCCGACGGGTTACCCAAAACCATCCATTGAGGACATCCACCTCAGCGACTTTGCTTCTGTCGAAGTAAAACATAAGGAAGCCGCCGAACAACTTATTTCCCGGAAATATAGTGTCTAGAGCCAACGCTCGACAGAGCAAATTCCACAAGTTGGGTGCGCCCATATACGAGCGGCAGGAGGTGCCGTCCGGAGACAGCATTCGCGGCCCCAGTAGGCCGACGCGGGAATTTCCTTCCAAGTACTTGAGCATTGTCTCGATTGAGCCGTCCAACACCTTAACGTCTGGGTTTATCAAGCAGAGAAACTGCCCGGAAGCTCTCCTTATGCCGACGTTCGTCCCTCTTGGAAACCCAAGATTCTCGCCACTTTGGACCAAGATCACATCCGGGTAGGAATTCTGGATCAGCTCAGGTGTGCCGTCCGTCGAGGCATTGTCAACAACAATCACCTCGGTTCGGGCATCCTGCCTCAGCGCGGTGACCGAGTCCAAGCACTCCTGCGCGAATTTCTTGCAGTTCCAGGTGACGATCACAATTGACAAATACTTCATGGTAATTTACTCACTCACAGGGTCTCAGCAAATTCGAACTAAAGGGTTTCGACACGCCGCTTTCACGCGGAAAACTCCTGAGGAGACGCCGGCACGGGAATCTGATACTCTACGTTTTGTGACGGCCACTGCACATCTCGTGCCCGCGACGAGTGCTTGGGCGTCTCCTGTTCACTATCTTGTTTTTTCGTCTCCGCACATATCATTGCCAAGAGAACAAACCAACCCACACGGGTCTGGTCGAAATAACTTATACCGAAAAAGGCCACTATATTCGCGAACAACGCGCTACCCAGAAGCCATAATGCCCATTCTGAGCGTCCCCCCTGGCCTTGCACGGCCTTCCTCATATTGCCAATACGCCCAAATGACCGAGCAATCACGAGAATGAAGAACGCTAATGAGGCTAGGCCGCCTGTCACACCTTGGTTAACATACTGGTTTGAGGTATCGAACATGTCATGACCCCACGCATTGTTGGCGTTCGTGCCTAATAGCCACCAGTCGCTTATATGCGTTATGAAAGTGTCCACAAGATCGGCACGGTGATTCGCTGAAGAGGCGCCAATCACCGCCACGTGTGCGATAACGTACCAAACGGGCGCTCGCATGACAAAGTGTAGACATACAAGACCGATTCCTATCCCCCAACGAAGTAAACGCATACTGCGGCGAAGTGGCCAAAAGATTATGGCAACGAAGCCCGCCACATAGGCCAAAATTGGCGTACTACATGCGCTCGCCACCGCCATCACGGTGGCCGCTGTGATTCCCATGATCGCCATAGCCCTAGATCGCGCAGTCTTCCAGAGCATTACGAAAAGCGGAATAACAACGGCACCAAACGTACCCGCTAAGATGGCGTGCTGGAACACGGCTTCAGATCGAATGCGCCCTTCCCGCACCTCTGAAATGAGCGGGACACCGCCAAGCTCCCCGAAAATGTTAGTCCCCGTGAACTGCTCGCCAATCATGCACACCGCGAAAATCACCGAGAGAAAAGCAAAATATCGGATGACCCTTACGCCGTCTTCGCGGTTCCTGATGGCATACCGGACGAATACATACCCCCCAAGATAGTCCCAGAAGAAGCCAGCCTGGTTAACGAGTGCGGCCTTTTCAGAATACAAGAGTGAAAATGCCACCACGTGACAAACGACGGACAACATGAACGCCGTGTCGACGGAGTTCCATCCGCCTGCGAGAATAGGCCGCTGTTTCAACCGGACCATCACGGCGAGGCCGGCTAGGACTATAATCCGATATGCGAATATATGGATGCCCGCTACGACTATTTGCTGGCCCGCGGGAATCAAAAATACGCCAAAAAGAAATGCCGCTATTGCACATTTGCGATTTAGAGTAAGAAGAATAATAACGACAATGATCATCCCGACTAAGACTATCGGGTGTAAGAGATTCTCAGCGGCCCCTCCTCCAAATTTGTAGTGCTCAGGTTCCATACTCTAAACGGCTCTAGCAATTCTGGATAATCGCTGTTATCTCATCGCCTCGCGTGGTCACCGGCTGTGGTAACCAAGGTGATCTCCTAAGCGCCGCGCTCAGATAATGCTCTACACCGATAAGAAGGCTACCCGTGATCCGTGCACAGAGAGAATCTGATTGGTGTAGCTCGGTTCCGACCAGCAATATACGAAGCATCCTCAGTCGGCGTGCCAGGAGTCTTCGCAGCTGTCCGTTGCCATGAACCCCGTTTACCCGGGCACGAAAGGCTTCAAAAATATCAACTGCACATCTTCTTAACACTACCGGGTCCTTTAACGCCCGTGCCGAAAAGCTTTCTGGTGAGTTATTGCCATAGATGATTAGCGGTTCTCTGATGATAGCCCATGGGCCTTCTAGTGATAGTCGGAGGGGGAGGTCATAGTCTTCGAGGTACTTGAGGTCCTCACGGAATCCCCCCACTTTCTCAAAGATTTCCCGGCGGATAGCGACGCTTTGGTTGAACAGCACGAATCTAGTCGCCAACACTTCTGCGACGTTGAGCCAAAGACCTTCATCATGCGTCACACGGATCACCGAATCATCAAATGAAGTCCATTCTTTGCCATCTATAACACCCATGGTCGTGTTACAGAGGCAGCACGGTGTTAGCGTTCCAAACTGGGTTAGAAGGCGAACCTGTCGCGCTAGCTTCGTGGGTTTCCACAAATCATCCGAGTCTTGAAAAGCAATAATCTCTCCCCGAGCTACTTTGGCACCCCGATTGCGGGCAACCGCCGGACCCGCATTCGCCTGTGTTACGACTCTAATTCGGTCCCCGAATCTCCGGAGCTCCGTGGGTGTGTCGTCTGTGGATCCATCGTCGACGACGATCACTTCTATGTTGGGATAGATTTGCTCGAAAATATTAGCGACCGTCCGACCAATAAGCGCGGCTCTATTATAGGTCGGTATTACTACACTAACTAGAGGCGCGTTCATGAGGTTTCCTTGACAACATCTGCAATGGTGTGTCTTACCAGCTTTACGATTACATTCGCACCCAAGCGATCGTCGGGGGCTGGATTACGACGTAGTTGAGTCTGATGCCGTGCCGTGTGAAACCGGCTCCTAGATTTGAGGCCTGTACCGTCCAAATCTGCTGAGAGCTTAAGATACTATTCCTGGAATGGATTTGGGAGCATAGCGCGGCGACGCCCCAAAAGGCAACCGCCCGGATCGCTTCTTTAGGCCTTCGAGTGTTTCACTTTCGGTTTTACCCTAGAGTCGGTGACCTGAGTAATTTTCTCCAGAAGAGCCTTAGGGCGACTAATGGCCCCGTTTGCGAACCGCGTGGACATGGTTCCTCGTGGAACCAGGTGACTACTCCACTCGCTCTTAGAAAACTGTTGCCCTGAGACCAGTGGGTGGCACCACGGAGGAGGAACTCCCACTCACATATGCGCCAGCGTCCCACGCACCGGATCCCGGCCGCAGTACACCGTTCTTATCAGCGCAGAGCGCCGATAACACACCGGCACATAAGCTTGTAAGGTTCTGGCCCAAGCCGATCACCGGGCTGCCAGGCTGCGGCACCAAAGTGGTGCTGTTAAGATTGGGGACGATGCTGCTGCTATTCGCATCCAGGCCGGTGGCGGAAGTCCACGCACTGAGCGTCGAGAATTGCGCACTTCCTTGCGCGAACAAGTCGCCCCCCGCCAGAGACCAACTGTTATGGTTCGAGATCGTTGGGGAGTTCGCTCCGTTGGTGATGTACAGTCCGAAATTCCAGCCGCTAACGATATTGTTGCGGACGTCCCCCGTCACGCTGCTTCCACTAAACCAAAATGCGGTTAACCCCACGTTCGCGCCAATGAGCGTGTTGTTGTAGGCGTTAATCGTCACCGGGCCGCCTCCCTCGTTCTGGGGTGTGAAAGCGCCATCTCCGCCTACGCCGCTCGCGGTAATATTGAACAGGTTGTTGAACACCGTGCAGGTGTAGCTCCCAGTGCCGGTGTTGTCCAGATAAAGACCGGGAGTGGTTCCATAGCCAAAACTTCCGTGGAAGTAGTTGTTCCAGACGTAGCAGTTCGTCAGCCCGGTGCCGCCGTAGATCTGGATGCTATCGTGGTGGTTATTGTACCCAATATTGAAATCGTCCCAGTTGTCCCAGTCGTGAACGTTGTTATCGTGGAATTTCACGTTAGTCAGGCTTCCGCTTCCGGAACCCTGCCCTGGCTTGAAACCTCCGCTGATGCGATAGATTTCATTGCTGGCTATCTCTATCGAACCGTCGCTTGAACCGTAGAAATCGAAGATCGCGTCGCTGCAATCATGGATTTTGTTGTTCTGAACCAGGAAGTTGCTCGCGCCGGAATGCAATTGATTGTTTAGATAGACGCACGTTCCCGCGCCACTCGTGGCCTCCGTATTCACTCTATAGTAGACGGGGCCGACCTGAAGGTTTTGGATCGTCACATTCGCCCCGTTAGTGATTTTGATCCCGATGCTGTCCTGCTGACTGTTACAAGGACCCCCGGGGCATGCTGCGCCGGAACTTCCGTTCAGGGTGCTTTCCAACAGACCGTTAGCCCCACCGTCGATTGTGATGTAACTCTTGCCGCTGGCCACTATCGCGCCGGCAGTGCTCAGATATGGAGCTTGGAGAACCGCCCCTGGTTCAAATAATAGTGTGATGGGATTGCCGCTTGTTCCACTTCCTTGAAAAGTAAAAAACGTGGCTCCATTGCCGCCTGTGATTGTCCCGCAGATGTGAACCGTTGTGCCCGGGCTGATCTGGCTTGCGCCACTGCCCCAGTTGCTAGCACTATTGAAAAACGTCGCCACATAGGCATCGGGACAGCTGGCTCCGGTGTTAGCCCCTTGGGCAGTCTGCGCGACGTAAATGTCCTTGCCCGCGGAGACGGCGGAGGCTGCAAAGGCAAGCAGCATTGAAAGCAACACGCGTCGAAGAGCGTTCATCGGGGCCTCCATCAATCGTCTTATGCGCTTCCGCGCCTGGCGCCAACCACTTTTTGTCAGCGCTTGATTCACTATACACGGAAAGAAACGCACGACGCTATGGTGTATTTACCCTAATAGTCTTATCCGGAAGAGCCCTGGTACTTAAATCTTCTTAAGTCCTTTTACAAGAAGCGCTTACGCGGCGTCAGTTGACCTATCCACGAGTAACTGGCCTACGGTCACCGACGACTGCCGCCAGGCGGCAAGATACTGCGCAAGTCCTTCTTGCCAAGGGCGAAAAGAGTTTAAGCCAACAGCCTTCAAGGCGCAGTTTTCCAGCACAGAGTATTTCGGGCGAGGCACCTTCGAGGGGAACTCTTTAGGATCTGCGATCTCGACGGTCACAGGCAGACGAACGATCGAAAAGATCTGCCGAGCGAAATCGTTCCAGGTACAACTTCCTTCCGCGGTCGCGTGGAAAAGCCCGAAGTTGGCGGTGCGGCTCAGTCGCACCATTTGGTGGGCAAGCTCATAGGTTGACGTGGGAGTCACTTCTTCACTTTTGACCACCCGCACCTTACCACGTTCTTTTCCGAGCTTGAGCATGAGTTCAACAAAATTGAGACCACCCTTGCCGCGGCACGGGTGTTTTCCATAGAGTGCGGACGTGCGCAACACGAAGTGGCGATCCGCGATTCCACGAACGAAGTACTCCCCAGCGAGTTTTGTGTTTCCGTAGGTATTCAGTGGACGAGGGGTGTCACTCTCTTCGTACGGCTCCGCTCTACCGCCGTCGAACACATAGTCTGTACTAACTTGCATTAAGACAGCGCCCAAATCTTGTGCAACCGTCGCCAGGTTGCGGGGGCCTAGTGCATTGACAGCAAATGCAACACTGGGCTCCTGCTCACAGCGCTCAACATGATGCATCGCGGCTGTATTTACGATTAATTCGGGATTCACACCCCTCAGCGTTCTGGCGACAGAATCAATGGCCGAGATTTCAATATCATCATGACTGAGACCAAACACGGTGTCACCGTTATCAGTGAAGGCTTGAAGCGCGTCACTTCCGAGTTGACCGTTAGCCCCGATGATCACTACCCTCATGCGGCACCCACCATGGCTTGAACTTCGACGGTATTCTCGATTTGTGTGAATGTCTGAATGTTCGAATACGCGGGGTTGTCCCAGTCGTGGAACCTGTCCATGTTCTCGATCAAGTTACTCACGATCGACTTTACGCTGCCGCCTGGATGAAAGCTCAGTACATTGGCAGCCTTGTCGATGCTGACCTTGTAATTGCGAAAATCCTGAATATGCTTGATGTTTAGATTTACGCGAATGTCGAGGCGTTCCTGAATCGCACTCTTGATGAGATCTGCCACCTCTCCGACGGTGTGGTTGCCAGAAGCTATATTGAACACGCCGGAGATCTCCTGATTGGCTTCAACGGCACGGATGTAGGCGGTGGCAGCGTCTTCAATGCTAAGGATCGGACGCCAAATTGAAGGATTGTTCACGGTGATCGTGCGATCCCGCATCGCCGTCTTGAACATCGTGTTGATGATCAGGTCTAGGCGCATCCGCGGACTGTAACCGGAGATCGTTCCCTTTCGCAAGGAGATTACGGAGAAGTTGTCATCGACCAACTGTGTGACTGCCTGCTCCCCTTGCAATTTCGAGATTCCGTACGGATAGCTGGAGCTTACGGGACGGGTTTCGTCGAAAAGCTCGTTCTCAGTGTATCCATAAACTGAGCAGGATGAGGCGTAAATGTAGCGCTTTACTTTGGCAATCTTAGCCATGTAACCTAGGTACGCCGGAGCAGCAGCGTTGAAGATAAAGTTCTTACTTGGCGAGTACTCGGCCATTGGATCATTTGAGAGGCCTGCGAGGAATATGACCTGATCATATGGTTCTAAATCTTCGACAGTGAGCAGAAATATATCTTTATTTAGTATGCCCACTTGACGGGGCAGATGATTGCCGAACCAGAACAGATCCACAACGTCAACTTTGTAACCGCGCTCAAGCAATTTGGGAATCAACACCGAGCCCAAATATCCAGCACCACCGGCGATCAGTAGTCTCATAGTCAGCTCCTCAACGACACGACTTCGGGTTCTTCTGAATAGCGAAAGTACTCAGCCTCCGGTGAGGCTAGCCACTCTGCCAGGCTGCGCGCGCCCCGATCCTTTGGCGAGAGACTAACATCAGCAAGCGGCCATTCGATGCCAATGGCTGGATCATCCCACCGGATAGCCGATTCGGCTTGACAGTTATAGATTCCGGTACATTTGTATTGGATCTCGGTTTCGTCTGAAAGTGTGCAAAAACCGCGCGCAAAGCCGGCAGGTGCCCAAACCATCCGGCGATTTTCTGCAGAGCACTCTACGCCGACCCACTGTCCGAGTGAAGGCGAACCCATTCGAATATCTACCGCAACCAGGAACGCCGATCCCGCCGTCACTCGCATCAATTTGCCCATGGGAGGGGCCCACTGAAAATGGAGCCCTCTCACGACTCCCTTGGCTGAGCGAGAATGATTGTCTTGAACAAAGTCGGTTGGCAAACCAAGTGACTCGAATTGGTCTTGCCGGAATGTTTCCGAAAAAAAGCCACGACTATCTCTAAAGATGTCAGGTACGACGACAGCAACATCTTGCAAATACTTGGACTCTATGGTGATCTGCATATTTTGGCACTTTCTGTGATCTGAATAAGTGTTTCTCATCCGTGCGGGTCGTAACAGCGTTCAGAGATCAATGCGATTTGGTTCGGTGCAGAAGTTCGCAGACGAGGCCCACCAGCGTGTGCCTCTCCTGAGACCATGCGTGTTCTAAGTAAACTTGCTGGCCTCGCTCTGCGGTTTCGAGGGCCACGCTGGGATTAGAAAACACATACTCAATCCTTGCGGCAAGCTCCTCCGCGTTTCCGGACTCGAAGAAGAGGAGAGACTCTGGCCCGAAGTAGTCTTGGATGCCAGGCGTTCGTGGAGCTATCACCGGTTTGCCCAAAGCGAGATACTCGAAAATCCGAGTCGGTGTATTGATCTCAGTAAAAGCGTTTCGATGGTTGGGAACGATTCCTACATCGCAGTCCTCGATCTCTTTAACCAGATCTTCCAGCGGCTTCGGGCCGAGATAGTGAACGCGATCACGCAGCCCCTTATTGTGTGCCTCATTCATCACTCGATCCAAAAAAGCCGTCTTACGGCCATAAATCCTGAGCTCTGCTTTAGGAATAGCCCGCTGTATTTGTGCGAACGCATCGATCGCGAGATCTAAACCGTTTCGTTCAACAAGTGATCCGTGATACATGATTACGAAGCGCTTGGTTGCATCGTTTTCGTTGGACCGTGAGCGTGGCCCTCGAAAAGGGAAAATCTTCTCATCTGGAGAATTCATTACAACACCAATCTTGTCGGGGCGGCAGCTACGCGAGGAAAAGATGCGCTGGCAAGCAACGTTGACTGTAATCACCAGGTCCGCACGCGCCATGCTCCACTTCTCGATTCGCTCCAATAGCCGAACGCTTAGACTGTGTTTGTCGCTTTCGAATATCGTTGTCATAAGTTCCGGCATGGGATCGTGCATATCCAGAATGACTTTTGCGCCCAGTGCCTTCGGCACCAGTGAACACAAGACAAGAATATCAGGCATATTATGGACGTAGACGAGGTCGTAGCGCCGTTTGATGACGCGTAGCGCCAGAATACCGGTTGTAACAAGTATGAAAGCGAAATAGTTGTAAGCATAGGAAAGCTTGCCACCACGACGATGGTTGACGGGGATTCGAACAACATCGAGCCCGTTTAGTCTCTCATGCTTAGGTGCCTTGTCATCTCCCAGGCATAGCAGGTCCACGCTCATGCCCTCCTTAACAAGCGCGTCCGCAGCGCGACGCGGCCGTGGATCGGCAGGATATAAAGAGAACGTCACCATCGCCACTCGTTTTCCTGAAGAGCAAACGGGGTCCGCGGGCGAGGAGCGTGAAGTGAGATGTCGGAACGCTTCGTCTACGTGCGGGTGGAGGGGCATGATCCGTTGTTGGTTCGAACGGCTCGGTAGCATGGTCGCTTTAGCTTGGACTGAAACGCGGCCGATGATGTCCGCCGGCGAGAAGCCTTCTAAGTAGTTAAGCAGCGCCCGCCGTTAGGACCTCCGCGGTCTCCCGGTAGCGAGCCTCGCGCTCTATCTTCATTTTGTTGGAGGCCAGAATAGCATCAAGAATCACTGAATGGTCACACTTGTTCAGAATCTTGATGTTCGGCATCACACAGTGGCCGCCAATGATTCCGGGGAAGTACTTAACTGGAGGAAAGAATTTTATCTCCTCATAGAACGAAACGACATCGTCGTAATCCTGGCCAAATTGATCGCAATATCTCTCAATCTCCTGCGCCCAAGCAATCATCAGGCCGAAGTAGGTCGTTTCGGTAAGCTTAGCGAGTTCCGTCGCTTCCGGCGACGATAGAATCTTCGTTTGCAGGCCGGCAGATTCAAAGTGCTTGGCGGCCTGATCGCCAGCTGTTGGATCCATCGCCCCAACAAACTTCGTGTACATGCGCAGCTCCTCGAGCATTCGAGCATGCTTGCCGCGCACGGGACTGTTCACAACAGCGGCGCCCGTTCGCTCGGCAATGGCTCGGGTTGTCCCCACCCCGATGGTACTGTTGATGATCGTCAACTTGGGCCTGAAGAACTCGATGTACCGGGCGGTCTCATCACTGAAGTCTCTGATCTGGAACGGATAGCAGATGTGCATGACTTCCACTTCCTCGATCCGCCCGACCGGCGCGATATCCACACCGAACGCATCATAGTGCGGGGAAACCAGGTCGAGAATAGGCTTCCCCACCTCTCCTAGACCAACGACAACAACCTTCTTATTTTCTCTCACGACTTTTCCCTCCCGAATATAGTAGCTGCGAACCAATTTGCAGACATCAGTCACCAGCGGCTGCTGCATAAGAGGCTTGGCTTTCAAGCGACGGTTGCTTACGCCCCACGAAGTCCGCGATGGCTTCGGCGACCTTATGCTGTTGCTCTGGCCGCAACTGCGCGTACATCGGCAGCGACAGGATTTGTTGTGCCACCTTCTCGCTCACCGGGAAGTCGCCCTGTTTGTATCCCAGCCCTTGATACGCTTTCTGCAAGTGCAGTGGAATCGGGTAGTGGATCGCTGTGCCAATACCTCTGGAGTTTAGGTGAGATTGCAGTCCCTTCCTGTCCGAAAGGCGAACGACGTACAAGTGGTAGACTCCCCGCGACCAGGCTGCCTCAAAGGGCAGAACAATAGCTTCAGCGAGCGATCCCAGGATTCTTCCGTACAGGGCCGCGCACTCGCGCCGCTGGTGGTTCCATCGGGCCAGATGCCGTAGTTTGATCCGCAAGATCCCGGCCTGGATCGCGTCCAAACGCCCGTTGTATCCTTCCATGTCGTGATAGTATTTCTGGGCCTGACCGTGGTCGCGTAGCATCCTGATCTTGCGTGCAAGCTCCTCATCGTTGGTGGTGACAGCCCCGGCTTCTCCACAGGCTCCCAGATTCTTTCCAGGATAAAAGCTAAACGCCGCTGCCTTCCCCATGGAACCGGCTTTCTTCCAGCATTCGTCTTTCTTCGAATAGTATTCTGCGCCATGTGCTTGGCAGGCGTCTTCAACCACAATCAAGTTGTAGCTCTTCGCAAGGTCCAGGATAGGATCCATGTCCGCGGTTTGACCGTAGAGGTGCACGGGCACGATCGCCGTGACTGGCTTTCCGGTCCTCCGGTTTATCGGTTTTCGAGCATCCGCGTCGAAGTAACATCCGACTTCAAGATATTCCCGAAGTTTCCCGGGGTCGATGTTATAGGTGCGCTCATCTACATCCACAAAGTCTGGCAGGGCCCCGGCCTGCGAGATCGCCTCTGTAGTCGCGATAAAAGTGTTCGGAACCGTGACGACGGTATCGCCTTGCTTTACACCGGCGGCGATGAGAGCGAACTTTACCGCGTCCGTTCCGTTAGCCACGCCAACGCAGCGCTCGGTATGGCAGAAGTTAGCGAACTCTTGCTCAAATTCCTCCACCATGGGCCCGCCTACAAATCCCGCGGTTCCCAGCGCCGTCCGGAAGACGCCGCAAAGTTCTTCCTTCAGCTCCTCATGAGGAGTAACCAGATCCAAGAAAGGAATACCATTGGTTATCGTGTTCATCTTGCGCTCCTAATACGCAAAGGCGAGATGGCTCTTAGCGGCCTAGCCGGGTTTCCCGCGACGATGGCATTCGGCGGAACGCTCTTCGTTACCACGCTGCCGGCTCCAACAATCGCCCCCTCTCCCACCACCAAATTCGCTAGAATCGTGGCCCCTGAACCGATGGATGCTCCCTTTTTGATCAAAGTGGTTTCGACTTTCCAATCCGCTTCGGTTTGCAACTGGCCGTTGGAAGCCGTCGCTCTAGGATAAGTGTCGTTGATGAACGTGACTCCGTGGCCAACGAAAACATCGTCCTCAATCGTCACGCCCTCACAAATGAAGGTATGACTTGAAATCTTGCAGTTCTTTCCGACCTTTGCGTTCTTTTGAATCTCCACAAACGCGCCGATCTTAGTCTGATCTCCCACTTCGCAGCCATAGAGATTAATAAACCTAGACAATTTCACATTCTCCCCGAGCTTAACGTCGTCGGAGATGCACAAGTATGTACTCATACGCGAATCGGTTTTCCCCTATCCTTCAAAGATTTGTCAGCTGCTTCCAGCATCCTCACCACTCGCAAGCCCGCCACCCCATCATTGAATGGTCGTTCGTCCTTCGTAATGCAATCAATGAAGTATTTGGCCTCGGCCCGCAAGGCTTCCGTCTGTTCCACCTTCGGCGACCACATGTCGCCAGAACGGTAACTTACGAGAAGCTCACGGACGCTCTGCCCATTGGTTATGTCGACACCCTTGTCGTAGACTTTGATCTTCTCGTCTGCATCGAGGTCGTTCCACACCAGCATTTTCTTTTCTCCCCCAATCAGCGTGGTCCGCACTTTCACCGGAGAGAGCCAGTTGACGTTGATATGAGCGATGATGCTGTTTCTGAAATAGATGGTGATGTAGGCCAGGTCCTCGAAGCCGTTCAAATGCTTTTGGCCGGTGGCAATCACGACCTCGGGCTTGTCGTCAATAAGCTGATCGACGATGGACAAATCGTGAGGCGCCAAATCCCAGATCACGTTAACATCATGCTGGAAGAGCCCTAGATTGACCCGAGTTGAGTCGTAATAGTATAGCTTGCCAAGTGTTCCGTCCTCGACGAGCTGCCGAATTTTCTTGACCGCCCCGGTAAAGAGGAATGTGTGATCCACCATGATCTGGAGGTTCTTGCTGTCCGCCAGGTCTATCAACTCTTCCGCTTGCGCCGTATTGGAAGTGAACGGTTTCTCTACGAAGACGTGTTTCCCGTGCTCTAGCGCGGCTTTCGCCAACTCGAAATGCGTCCAAACGGGTGTCACCACCGCCACCGCATCAATATTCGGCGACGCCAGGATCTCACAGGGATCCGTAGTTGAATGTATGTGAGGATGCGTCTGTTTCAAGCGTCGAAGCGAGTCAGGACTCTTATCGCAGACCACGGCTACTTCACAGCCGTCGGTAGCGTGAAAGTTTCTGACAATCTGCGGCCCCCAATATCCGTAACCGATTACACCCATTCGAATCATATATTTAACGCTTGGTTGATTCCCTTCCTTGCGACTTGGTGCGCACGAGCAACGAAATCACTTCCTCGTGTAACGCCACGCTATTCCCAATCCAACGAAACCGCCCCCTACCAGGAACAGGGTTAGCGGTTCAGGCGTGGGCATGGGAATTACTGAGATAGCATAGCCATCCACCAGAAACCCGCCGCTTTGCGTGGTGGAGCTAATCTGGGCCGACCGAATCAGAGGGCTGTCGGTCCACAAACCTCTGAAGTCCGCAAAGGCATCTCCCTGGAGCTTGACGCCCCCGGCCGAGTCAGTCACCGTGCCAAGCAGGGTTCCTGTTCCATTCAGTCCGCTGAACAATTGCATGGATACTGGCGATGTGAATGAGGGGTCATCCGCGACATTTTCAAGATGTACGAACGTTGCGCCGAATGCAGCCACAGGCTGACTAAACTCGAGCATCAGCGGCGTAGCGCCGCCAAAGCCAGTGGAATCCGAGCCGAAGCCTGCACCATCTCCCGGAACATCTGGCCCAAATTGTGGTGCGTTCACACCCCCAAAAGATTCGTTCAGTAGCGAAACCTGAGGACTTACAACAACCCCTTCGATTGTCACCGGCGTTAGGGCATTGCTGGATGGTGGGTTGTAGAACCCGGCACCTGTTATTTCGGTAAACCCCGTTACGTCAAGCATGCCAGCATTGAGCAAGCAGCCATGCACAAGAAGCCACATCAAGCTGACAAGGCTCTTCAAATAGCAGCCCACCCGCTCTCTCCGCCAGACGATCAATACGCTCCTTCGCCCGAAAAAACAGCCCCAGGAGTCTTCAAAAGAATTTTGAAATCGAGCCACACCGACCACGAGCTGGCGTATTGCAGATCCAAGCGAACCATTTCATCGAACGTGACTCTGCTTCGTCCTTCAACCTGCCATAGTCCCGTGATTCCCGGTTTTACCGCCAGCAAGCGTTGGGTGTGCCATAAATCGTAGCTTTCGAATTCATAGGGGATCGGAGGCCGTGGCCCCACCAGGGACATTTGTCCGGCGAGGACATTCAGAAACTGAGGTACTTCGTCGAAACTGGTCCGTCTCAGAATTCTTCCGATGGGCGTAATTCTGGGGTCGTTGGTCAACTTGAACACCTCAGTCTGATTTCCGTTCCCGTTTTCAGAGCCGTTCATGCCCAATATCAAGCGCTTCACATATTCCTGGTGAATTGTATGATCCTTGGTGAAAAACATCGACCTGAATTTCAAGAATGTGAATCGCTGACCGTGCTGGCCCATTCTCTCTTGTCGGAAGAACACTGGCCCTGGGGAACTCAGCTTGATTGCCACGGCGACGACTAAGAGCACGGGCGAAAGTATCATCAGGGCGAGAAGACTGCCGGCGATGTCCATCGCCCTCTTTATCAGCCGAGAGGCTTTACTTCGCTTGAACTTCTCCATATCCGGATACAAGGTCGAGTCTGGCGGACCACCGGGCCCCTCCTCACTCGAATCTTCTGGATACACATGGAAGGACAGGCGGATTTCGTTAATGTGTTCGATGCCTAGCGTGCTACAAAGGGCATTGGTGACCTTCGTCAACAGCGCAATGGCCACGGATTTTCCTTCCGCGGCGCCGATCTCCGTGAAAATAACCCCCAGGACACATCCGTCCTTGTACCAGCCTTTTATGTCTGTTTCCCTGGTTGAGCGCGAAAGAGCGTAGAGCACTTTGTCGAAAATCTCGACATGATTGCCACCTTTTAGTAGAGTGCCCGATTCCAACAGCATCAGCACAAACCGTCGCTGAGAACGCGATGTTCTTTTTCGCTCTAAAGAGAGCATCATCTTAAAGGCGTCTTCAGCCAAAAGCTTGGAGGTTGAAGATCCTTCAAGGGGAATAACGTCTTTAGTCCCCGATCGAAGCGTGGCTCGAGAGCGTAAGAGGTCGGAAGCAAGTTCACTCATCTGATTGGCCACCTTATGGCACGCAGCACTGATGATCTCTTATTGAAATGATTTTTGATGCTTCGGGAGGCGTACGAAGGGTATTCGATTAGAATGACCTTCGTGTGCGCCACCATCAGAATAATCCGAAAGGTAACTGTTCGGAACAGCCAACCTAAGTTGTCGCCGCTGCTGCCAACTGGGGCTTCACTGTACTTAGAATTTTGCTTCTAGTGCAATCGAGTGGCCTAACCCAATCGCGTTCAATTTCCACTGCGACTGATCGCTTCAGTAGCGTCACGGAAACGATAAGGCGCTGCTTTTTGCGAACTTCAATGAGGAGGCCTTCCAACCCTGCCAACGGCCCTTCTTCGAGTCGAACCCGCTGCCCAACGTCCAAAAAAGGCCACGGCTCAGACCAAAGCCCCGACCGCATTGCTACTTGAAGGGCAGCAATTTCTTCGTTCTCAACTGAAGCCGGAACCTTTCCGATACCGATAAAATGGAGAGCTCCAGGAATCGTGAGAAGCTGGAGCCGGAACTCTGGATTTAATTGGCAGAATACGTAACCGGGAAAAAGCGGGAGTTCTACCGACTGGAAGCGATCTGACCATCGGCGTCGACACTGATAAAGCGGCAGGAACTCTTCATATCCTTTGTTGCGTGCACTCGTGGCGACGCTTTTTTCAAACCGCGGCTTCACCCGGAGCGCGAACCATCTCTTGCTGCTACTGTCGCAGAATCTGTCGGCGTTCATTTATAGTCTTCCCCGATCTGGTGCAAGGCGGCTTTTGGACGCGCTACCGCCCTCTTAGTCCCATCTGGAACATTCGTTCTTGCTTCGGAATGTGCTTACGGTGCAGTTCGGATGCCACAAGCGGCCTTGGGCTTAATTACTAGTTTTCAACCAGTTGCGCGCGTCTTGCTGGAAACCCATCTGTAATAGCTGACGAGGATTCGGACTTGCTCCCGATTAATGAGACTAAAGTCTTATCTGGAGACTGCATCGAACGACAGCTAAAGCTCAGAAAGGTCACTCTGCACGATCTATGACGACGGGGATGGAACGGGCCGAGGTATAGACCATCAAGGTCCGCTTTGCCCTTCAGTACCACATTTCTTTAGGGTCTAAGTTCGGGACGGGCGTGCCACTGCGATCGTAAGGAAGGAAAAAAAGTTTCCTAAATAGCCCTTGGTTCGGCTTTCGTCTTACGATCGCTCAAAGTCGGTTGTTGAGAGGACTGCCCAAGTATTGTACGCAGGGGCGGCGCCCGGGATTATTGCCGGCGTTGTTCAAGTGAACAGCGTGATCCCGGCAGATGTTCCCTCTGGACCCGCAATTCCTATCGTCCTCAACGTTGGACCAGCCAGCAGCCAAGCTGGTATTACTCTGGCGGTCAAATGATTTTCGCGCAGGCATTAGGATGCAACATTCAACTAACCTAGTGAGGTGTATCCAAGCACACAACTTATTCCTCGAAAGCGCAGTACGGCCGCCTGGAAGTGAACGAAGCCGGCTCGGATGAAAATCAGCGGCCTAAGAAGCTGGTGGCCGACCTGAGCCTTAGAGACGAAGGGATGCTGAAATCGCTGATCGAAAGGAAGGGCGGTGGCCCGTTCGAGTCAAAATGTAGGGAGGTTCGAACCCAATTCGTGCTGTCCAGATTCAACGGGTCTGCCAAGTCAAGATGTACTATTCAACTGCCGTAGCGAGTATGTTCGATACGAAGCACGGCATGCTTCGGGTATAAAGCACAGCATGTCAATCGTGCAACGAGGGACTTCAAATCGTGGGTGATCCAGCGGTGAACTCAGCGACGCTAGAGCTCCGGCAGGGGCACATAAACATCGGCTGTTTTCTGATCCTCTGTGGCATTTTATCGCTCGGACTTTGGCCGTTCCATAGGCCCAGGAATGACGTGACTTGGGTGGGGGATCGGGATGGGTTGCAATTCGGTGGTCTTGGGACAATTCGAAGCTCCAGCATCTTTAAAACGGTCGGTTCGCCCGACGGGGCGTCATCCAGTCTTGAGATCTGGTTTATTCCCGACCTTACCAGTGACTCAAATACGATGCTCGCCTTCTCAAAGCCCCAGAATCCCCTGCAATTCTCGGTGCACCAAAATCTTTCGAACTTGATCCTTAAGCGCGAAGCCAAGGGCGGACAACGTGGGACCGAGACGATCAGTATCAATGGTGTCTTCCGTCGCGGAAGGCCCGTCTTTGTGACGATCGCGTCAGGCCCAGGGGGCAGTGCGACGTATGTCGATGGTGTATTGGCTAGCAGATTCCCGCAGGTCCGCCTTGCAGACGATTTCACGGGCCAACTCGAAATCGGTACGTCTCCCGTCGTGAACGATACGTGGCAGGGTATCTTGAAGGGCCTTGCGTTATATTCTCGGGAACTCACGGCCTCGACCGTGCGTCGCCACTATGAAACCTGGGTCGAGTACGGACAACCAGAAATTTCCAACGATGAACGTGTGATTGCACTCTATCTTTTTAACGAACACGCCGGCAACATAGTCCATAACGCGGTCCGTCAAGGAGTGGATCTCGATATTCCACACCGATACTCGATTCTGTATCAAATACGATTCGAACCGTTCTGGAAGGAATACCGGCCGATTCGGGAACATTGGATGGACCTTCTGCTCAACGTTGTCGGGTTTGTCCCGCTCGGGTTCGCTTTTTGCGCCTACTGGGCATCGGCGCGGCCAATCAGGTGGGCTCTTGTTCTCACGACCTGCCTCGGCTTCGCCGTCAGTCTCACCATCGAATTTTTTCAGTCCTACCTTCCGACCCGCCACTCTGGCACGGCAGATCTCTTCACAAATACGCTTGGGGCTTTTGTTGGCGCGAGACTATACACCTCGACTGTCGTCCGGCGCTCACTCCAGCCGCTCAATCGAATTTTTTGGCACTGGGAAAAGAAGTCTGGTTGATACTTCTGGACGACATCGCTAGAGCCCCAATGTCGTTAGCCTCGTAAGCTCATTGGGATACCCAAGTGTTGTACTCAGGCGCGGCGCCCGGGATTATCGCCGGCGTCATTCAACTGAACTGCGTGATTCCTCCAACGCACCGTCTGGACCTGCGGTGCCTATCGCGCTCATTATCGGGCCAGCCAGCAGCCCGAGGGAGTCACGCTGGCCATCAAATGAACGCATCAGAAGCACCGCGTCTTTGCGCTATCCTCAGTCGAGCACTCGATTACCTCGAATTCTACTGCGTGTTTTGAGGCCGTCTTGCCGAAGGCAGCTTTTAGGGCCTCCAATCGAGTGATTCGAGTTCTCTCCCCACTGCGGTACCACTCTAATCGCTCTAGCAGAATTGCCGCTGGTAGAAAATTAGTGGTCGAGCAGTTGAACCTGCGAAGAGTCGAAACTCGGAAGGCCTCTGCATCCTCGAATTCATCAGTGACGGATCGGCGCGCTTTTTGACACAAGTCGCTCCTGAGTCAGTGTTCGCGTCGCACGTTCGTTAGACTCGTAAGCTATTGGCGAGTAAACATTTCCAGCAGCACTGCAGATACCGCTTTCGCTGTTTTCGCCGATACTCTGCCCAACTTGCGAACCAGACGTTGCCCGTCTACCGCGCGCAACTGGTCGATGGCCACCTGCCCACGTTTGCCTTGAAAGGTAAGGCTGACGCGAGTTGGATAAGGGCGCTCGGTCGTTGTTGCGGTGCGATGATAATCGTGCGTAAATGACGGTTCATTTCATCGGGCGAGACGACCAGACAAGGGCGCGCCTTCCGGATCTCGGATCCCTGCGTTGGGTCTAATCTCACCAGCCACACCTCATCTTGGGAAGGGTTCACCATCGCCACTCGTCACGATCAAACTCGTTCGGCGGTAACCTATGGAGTAACAGCGTGTCTTTAGCCGACACCCCTGCTTTCCGAAAAGCTTCTTCCCAACCAAGGCGCGGGCTGCGAGCCGGAACAATTATGAGGCGATCGTGCTCGACGCAAAGATCGATCGTGTCGCGGATGCCACACTGCTCGATCACGGGTTTGGGAATACGGATGCCGCGTGAGTTACCGATGCGTATTAGCTCGAGTCTCATAATTACATTGTAATAACATTCCACATGGTGTTTCGACACGAGCTAATTCATTCACAAGACCTGATTACCTCAGGGCATCGAATGTGTTAGGCGCTCTCTCGTCGAGAGCAGCTTTTCCATCGCCAATCGAGTGAATCGAGTTCTCATTCCTCAGCGCGATGCCACCGTACATCCAGTGCTTTGTCCCATTTATCGTCCTCTGGAATTCGCGAACATCGGGCCTGTATCGCTTCACCATTCGGCCAAACATCTGCTTGCTTATTGGGGCACGGTTCGCCTGCATGCAAGCCATCATATATGCCGCGTGCAGCGCATTTTGGCTGACCGAGTTCGATGGCTCGCATAAGGTTTCTGATTCAAGCCAGGCGCGAAACGGATCCGAAGCGAGTTCGAACTCGATAGCAGTTCGGCAGATAGACTTCGTTTCACTGAAACGATTGTTTTTGCGCACGCGTCGCAGTGCTGGCAACACCCGATTAAGAGCTCCGCTGAACTCCTCAGGCTTGGATAACGCGGCATCTATCGCGTTTCTGGGCATATCATCTCTCGATCCGCGGAATCGCCGTTCGAACGGAATCAGCAGCCATCGATCGAAGTAGGATCGTGAGCCATAGCGTGCAGCCGGAAAGTGATTTGCCGAGAAGATAAGCCGGGCAAACGGTCGAAACTCGAAGGCGTCCCGATATTTGAGTTCACCAGTGATGCGGTCGCCGCCGGTAATAGCCTTGAAAACAGCGCTTTCTTCCAGACGTGAACCAGGTAGATCGGGGCAAATGTTGGCGAGTTTGCCATAGAGCCTTGCTGGTGCGAAGCGGTCATTCTCGAGCCTTTGCAAGGTCAGATGCACGACATTCTGTTCTCCTACGAAGTTCACACAGAGCTGACAAAACACGCTCTTACCATTCCCACCTTCTCCTACTACGCAGACCGCTTTCTGGATTGAGCGATCTGCTGTTAGCAGGTCCCCCAGGATCTCCCACGCCAGCTCTGCTGAGTCCGATGGAAACACCTGTTCGATAAACTCCTCGATTCTTGGACAGCTCGCCGTAGCGTCATAAACGATTGGAATACGAACTGGGCTGAGAAACGATGGTGTATGGGGCAAGAGTTCGCCAGTCCACACGTTTAAGATTCCATTCGTCAGATTGATCGTGTCGGTGTCAGGGCGGTCGCGCAACTCCGGGGCGTCGAGCGCGATGTACTCAATGACCTCTTGAGCGAGCGTTCGGTTCCAGCGCCCAGCGTTGCCGAACTTTACGATGAGTTGCTTGACCTGTCTCTTGATGTGCAGTTCGCCAGCCGAGGAATAGACTCCACCTTCAAAGCGGAAGAGTCGTCCCGCCGCATCACGCGCGAAATGATCATGTGTGAGAATCACATGCGCAAGATCTCGGATGAGTGTTTTATCGCTCAGCATCCCTACGTTGAAGTTCGTGAAAACCACCATTTTCAAACTCTGTGTCGACCAGGGTCACTTTGAGCGCTCTAGCCGATGAATGGCTCTATGGCAATCCCAGCAGACCGGTTCCAGATTATCGATGCGGTGCGTCCCACCGTGCGAGCGATATTTTCGATGATGAATCTGCAACTGCCTCCCGGACTGGCAGCGGGCGCACCGATACCCATGCGTTTGCAAGACGATTCTGCTGTGCAGCATGTATACGCGATCGACGAGTGTGTTCAAAGCAATCCACTCAGCACGACCAAGAGCCTTTACGATCAGGTTTCCGCCTTCAAACGCTCCGACAGTCACGAACCCGTGTTCTGGCGGAAGCTCTATGATCTGGTAACCCGTCAGGCGCTCAGCTCTTTTTCTCGTCAAATTGCACCTCTACGTAATCACGAGACGCGAGTCGCCGAACTTCAGGTCGGCGCCCTGGATTTGGTTCCCTCTCTTAAGCTCAGCACCGATCGCCTTCTTGTCCGGCTTGAATTCAAGCCGATCGACGCGCGCTTCGAATGTCTTGCGCTCTTCTGGGCCGACGCGTTGAAGCAGTGCCTCCCAAACGTAAGCCGGCATCACGAGGACCGCTTGCTTGAAAGCCAACGGGATCGCATCGAGGTCTGTAATGAGAACCGAATCGGGATTCTTCTGGATGCGCACGCTCGAAAAGTTTCCTTCCAGCCGCTTGATGCCCCTCCGATCGGGCGGGGCGAACTGCTCGATCACGTGAGCCAAGTACGACTCAAGTTCTTCCTGGACACGTGCGATGAGCGCCTTGCGTTTCTGGATTCGCTCGATCTCCGCATCGGCAAAGCTCTGCTGCAACTCGCAATGGCGCAAGAAGGCCACTACTCGATCACGCTTTTCTTTGGTCTTTCGTAATTCTTGGCCAATTTCCTCCAGGATCGACGCACGCATCGGCGGTTCCTCTGCCAAATCGATCGAATTCACCAGGGCCTGAAGGTTGTCTTCGAGCTCGTACAATGTACAACTATTCGCTTGAGTGGGTATCAGTTCCGTAGCCATGTTCATCTCACCTCCTGCGCAGCCCCGGAGACTTCGCTGCTCTGGTCAACGGTCGACCCCAGTGCCAATTCACGTTGATTATCGCAGGCGTTTCGGCGTAGCTCCTCCAGTAGTCCGAATACGTCTTTGGCGCACAGGCGCGCTGGCTGGGAGCTCTTGAATTGCTTAGCGTGCCCCACGCCGTGTTGCCGCAGAATGCGCTGGCATTCGGCAACGCCCGCAGATCCCGCAAGTTGTTCTATTTTTGTTCTTAGGTCATCCAATTCCATGATCACGCCGCGCGGACTACACATCCGCTTCCAAATTGAGACAAGTTCCTGCGGGATCGCGGACGCTGGCTGTAGCCCGCTGACGCCATTCGCCTGGCCGTTTTCCTTCGGCTCCGCCCGTGTGACCTGCCCATCTTTGGTCGGCTGCGGTTCATGAACCTGCGGCGCTACGCCTCTGACCCACTCCTTTAGCGTGTCGGCCAGCTCCTTTCCTGGCTTCTGGAATATGCCGCCAGCCAGTTTCGAGCACCTGGTTTTCGTGATCAGCAGTGTATTTTCCTGATCCATGTCTCCGCACACATCGAACTCGTACTCAATGCCGTCCCGCATGACGGGTGCCAGCCCGACCTTGCGGGGCGCTGTTTTCCCTGTTCGGTCATCACGATCAAGAACCCACTCGGTCTTCGAGCGTAAACTGACAAGAACGTGAAGAGGTGCGGAAATGATCTTGTCAATGAGCTGATGGTGGATGGGCGTGACGTGTTTCCAAGCGGCGAAGCTGTTCGGTGTCTGCATTCGGCGCGCAGCCCGGTCGACTTGGTCGAGTTCTCCGTCCTTTCCCATCCAGAAGTGGGACAGGGAATCGATACAGAGCACTTGGTATCCAGCGTGTGCCGCTGCATCAATGATTTCGATGAGGTTGAGTGGGTTGTAGCAGCCGAGTTCCATGACATCGAATTCGAAGAGGTCAGCATACTTGCTGGCGCTGCCACGCTCGGTATCTACGACGGCGATGGGCCCGCCCAGTTCGGCTGCGAGCTTGAGAAGAGTGTAAGTCTTCCCACTGCCCGAGGGACCGCACACAGCAAGGCGCAACTTGGCATCGCACTTGGTGGCTTTCCGGAACTGTGGTGCTGGTGAGGCAGCGTGCGGCGCCGGCGAAGCATTTGCTTTCGGTTCGTTTCTTAAGACAGGACGATCCGACGCGGCGGCCCGCGGGATCGCATTCTCGGGGCACTGCACGTCTTGTGATGGTGGCCAGAGCATTTTCATCACGCCACCTCCGGCAGGCTCAGCAGTGCACTAACGGTTTGGCGCGCATAGGCGGTGAGCGCCACCAGGTGAACACGCTCAAGTTGCAGATTTGTTGCGGGATCCGCCGCGATGCGAAAGGCTTCGGCGAGGTAGTTGCGGAGGATGGTCTCCTTGCCCGATCCATGGCAGGCAGGGCAGTCCTCCGGCTCCCGTGGGTTGACGGTTCCGGGGTCAAAACCGGTGCCGCCGCAATCTTGGCAATTAATTTCCACCAGCTCGCTAAAGGGCGGCAGCGGATCCGGAGCAAACACTATTGTCCCCTGCGGCGGAATGGACTGGTCCTCTCGCTGTGGGGCTGCAAAATGATTGCCGGCCTCGATGGGGAGCAATATAGGTTGATCAGTAATTCTCATGTGACGTTGTTTCCTTTGAAAGCTCATGGCTGGGCCTAGAGCGATTGGCACTTGTGCTGGTGTGCCAGCCATCTCGAATAGAGACAATTTCGTTTCAGCATTTTGGGTATCTAGCCTATCTGGATTTTACCATGCTTGACTAGCCATTGCAAGTCAAAGAAGAGCTGCTAGAGAGCCCAATAAAGACATCTGGGGATCATGCTAAGCTTTTCGGAAGTGAAGCGAAAGAAGTCCGCCGAAGAGATTACGCTTGCAGATCACCTGCGTCTAATAAGCCCTCACGGGGGCAAAGCACGTTCAGCCGCAATGACTGATCAAGAACGTAAAGCATTTGCAAGATCGGGAGGTTTGGCAGGCGGCAAAGCGCGAGCAACCGTTTTGAGCAAGAAACGACGACAGCAGATCGCGAAAAAGGCCGCTGAGGCCAGATGGGCGCGGCGAAAGCAAGAGTGACCTTCAACTTGAGCCCGAATTACTCTCGAATGCGAACGTCCGGCGTGAGATTGGTAAAGGTTCACTCAAATCGGCTGCTCTCGCTGCGGCGATGAATTTTCGTTGGAGTGCAGTTTTGGCGTCAAGACAAGCGAAGCGGTTCGCGCAGTTTAAATGGGATTTTGTAACTACTGGCTTAAATCCTGTGCCATCAACAGTTGCGTTCCGCTGGGCTCTGTGTTTGTCAATTCAGTGCTCCCAGGCTCAATGAAGTTGAGAAAACAGCCACGACGCGCCCTATGTCTGCATCGGATGGTCCAAAAAAGTAAGGCCTTGCCCCTGCCGGTTACAGTACGGCCCCGGTACCAAGGAATGCTCGCAATGACGTATCGCCACACGAACGCAATGAACGCAAGCTGCGCGAATGGATGCGGAAGCCGACACCATATCTAGCGATTCCTGAAGGTGCCGAGGTCAGATGGGCTTGCGATTGATAAATCCGCAGTTCTGTTAACTGTTCCGCCCTCACCAAATCTGGTGTAGGATCACGATCGATGAAGTGCCAATCCATCAACGGCAACGGCCGCCCATGCCAAGCCAGAGCGCAGGCCGGCTCGGACTTCTGCTATTTCCACAATCCGAAAGCAGCTAGAAAGCGACGCCAAGCTCAGAGTCGAGGCGGCCGTGGACGCCGTCGGATGCTACCGGTAAACATTGAAGTGGACCTCGCCAACCTCGAAACAATTCCAGCACTGCTTTCATTTGCGGTCAAGGGCCTGCTGGAAGGACGTCTAGATGCCAAGACGGGACATGCAATATTTCATGGCATGCAAACTCGATTACGCACGTACGAACTAGCTACGATGAAAGCGCAAATCGACAAGATCGAACGATGGGTCGAGGCAGAACGCAATCGGAAGCCTCAAAATTCTGATATCAACGATCTTTTGCGCTTTGAGCCAGACGACGCTGTTGATATTCCCGAAGACACGAACAAAGTGGAGCGACGATCATGACACCGCTGGTGGACAATGAGACCTGCGATGCATTGAGCCAGGCCCCCAACCTTGCGCATTTCGCAACCCAAGAGATCTTGAAGGTGCCCGCATTCGAGCCCGAGCAGGGCTTCCTGGTGAGAACGGCAAAGCAGCTGAGGATCCCGGATCAATCGGAGAAAGAATCAAAGGATCGCGTGGGAGCGATGGTGGATCGGATGGTGCTGGACAGCTATAAAAAATCAGTCACGTATGGTCAGACGGTCTCCGATCAGATCAAACCGAGGCTCAATTTTATGACCAGCAAACAACTGTCAAAACTCGAATTTAAATTGTCGCTCACCCCGACCGGCATTGCGATCCGCTTTCTCCGATGGTTGCACGAATACCTAGGCACCGACGCGCCGAACCCATTGCCGGAATGGCTCAAGGAGCTGGAAATTGAAATTCGGGAGCGCTACACACATTGTCCGACTTGGAGAGTTTTTCGGGATGCCGAGCGGCAAGTGTTCGTCTTCCTATCTTTATCTGCGTCCGCAATTGTCGGCTGGACGGAAGAATTCTGCGCGACGTTGCCCTTCGATGCCTTCGCGGCCGCCTGCGCTAAATCAGGCCAAGCAGTGAATCCAGATCTTGTGCGGCGCCTGGTCGAACACCATAATCGCCTCGCTGTTTTGGCGGCAGTGATCGATATCGTAGAGACGGATTACTTCCACGACTCTGTACTCCCGGCGGAGTGGCGCAGGCTGCTCGACCCGAAGCTGCTGTACTGGAGCGTCACCGACACCGGAGCAAGAGGCGGCGAACTCGCCAACCAAAAGGTTCTCGCGCCAGAGCAGTGCATCGAGGCGGCGCGGGCCAGGGTCAAACTGTTATTAGCCACCGCCTGTGCTCACGCCAACATCACCGAAAGTTACGAGCTTCTCTTCACGCTTGCCAAGGCGCGCCAGACCCTCGTCAGATGCATCGAAGACTGGCGACAGTTGGCCCACTTCCGGCCCAGCGAACGCGAGCTTCAGGGTGGTCGACAGCAACCTTGGGATGCGCCACCACGCGCACGCCGGCGCAGACCGAAGCGAACGAAGAAGGGGAACAGAATAACCACATGAGGCCTGGCATCAGAGCGGAAAAAGAGGTCGGAAGAAAATTGCAGCCGCCTCGTCTTGCTCAGCTCTATCTCTCTCGCTTGAGTCTACTTCAGCTCGATCACGTGCCCTCGACAAACCAAGTAGGCTCAATAGAATACGCAGACCCGGATTACTTGAGTAATATCGGGGGGGACCACGCTTAAGAATGAAACATTTCTTTGAATCGACGCAAAAATGAGCATAACTCCCGACGTAGGCCCATTGCGCATAGGTCACCAACATAGCAACATAGCCTTATGCATGTCGTAATCATAGGCGGAGGCATCG
>Ga0210401_10000572_pt1 | contig 44750 bp, 34 predicted proteins | sample IncBWH32MmetaG_FD_150866 | JGI IMG/M metagenome (GOLD analysis project Ga0210401, IMG submission 150866) | Forest soil microbial communities from Barre Woods Harvard Forest LTER site, Petersham, Massachusetts, United States - Inc-BW-H-32-M | ecosystem: Environmental > Terrestrial > Soil >...
CAGGACGCCACCGCTGGCAAATAGGAGATATCCCTGGCCACCCGCTCCGGCAGCGTAGGCCACGCTGGAGAAGCCTCGCATCAATAGCCGGCTCTCCGAGGAGTCCAGCGAGGTGAGGTAGGTCCCGCTGTCGTTGATACTGGCGCGCCGGTAGTAGAGCAAGTGCCGTCCATCGGGCAGGAACCAGGGCCAACGGATCTCCACTCCGATAGTGCTATCGAGCGGAAGAACGGGCGTGGCGGGACCGCCGGTCGCGGAAATTCTTAGAAGGCTGGTGGGAGGACCCGAGAAGACGATCACGCCCTCCCGATTCCAGGTACCGCCGCGCGGTGAGCTGGCGTCGGCCAGCGTTTGTGAAGGCCCGCCAGCGATGTTGATGCGCTTGAGTTTGTCCGAAGCAAAGAAACCCAGGTTGCGGCTGTCCGGGGCCCAGAAGGGAAACACCGCTCCTTCGGTCCCGGCCAGCGGCTGAGGGATCCGGGAATCGAGCGGCCGAATCCAGATGAGCTGGCGGCCATCAGCCCCGAAAGCAACAAACGCCAGCCTCAGTCCGTCTGGCGAGATCACGGGACGCCCACTGCCACTAGCAGACCGCAGGGAGGTCTTCTCCGGTATGAGGATGCTGAATTGCATCACTTCCGGTGAGGGGCGGGCTGCGCGGAAGTACAGAATTATAGCCAGGAGGGCAACGGCGTTGGTTGTCGTCGCCACTAGCCACGGCACAAGCGCACGAGTCGGGAGTTTCGCCGACGGTTCCGGGCTGGGCGAAGCGTCCGTTCCGCGCTGGTCCTGGTCATCAGCGCGCGTGTGGTCATCCGCGATCTTCATAACCGGGGTAGCGAACCGGTACCCGTGCTTGGGCACAGTTTCGATCCACAAATCACCTTCCTCTCCGAGCACCTTCCGCAAAGTTGCGATCTGATAAGACAGGCTGGCCTCTTCCACGAACGTGTCGGGCCACAGGGAATTCATCAATTCCCTTTTGTTAAGTACCCTGCCTTCGCTTTGTACCAACAACAGAAGCAGGTCGAAAGTCTTGGGGGCGAGCGTCAGGTTCTCACCGGCGCGCAATAACCGCCGCATTGCGGCGTCGAGCTGACAACCTCCGAATTCGTATAACCCATTTGCCTGCTTGGGCATAGAAATTCCTTGAAATTCCCTCAACTACAACTCGTGAACTTCATCGGAGTTTCCTCGACATTTCCGAGGGATTCGCTTAGAGGTCGGCGCATAGCGTCGGCCTATGACGTCAAAATCGCTCCATCACCCAACAAAGCAAGCCTTCCGATCGGACGCTGCCAGCCCGAAATTCCTCAGATTGGCTGCGGCTATCGGCCTTTTGCTGTTCAGCCCTTGTGCGCAGAGCGAGAGCCTCGTCCACTCCGCCCTAAGGTTCTTTATAGGGAACGATTCTAACACCCCCGTCTTCGATTTGGACAAGGCCAGGCCCCGGCCTGTGAATTCCGACTATAAAGCGAGTGTCCTGAATTCCTTACCTAAGGAAGGCCGCATCACCAAGTTCAAGGAGCCACAGTTGCGAAAGCTGGCATCCTTGGACACAATACTTCGGTTGCACAAGCGCGGGTCAGTCTACGAATATGTTGTGTTTGAAGCGTTACCGGTGCCATTCGCGTTTATCGGACTGAATCATCGAGTAGCGCTTCTGATTTCGGACGCAGCTTTAGATTTGCTGGATGTTGAAGAATTGCAAGCCACCGTAGCTCACGAGATCGGACACGAGTATGTCTGGGCGGAATATCTGGAGGCCGAAAAGCGTAATGACGAGCGTCGCCTCAGAGAACTGGAACTGATCTGTGATGGCATCGCGATTCTGACACTGCGTCGGGCTGGACTAAATCCAGCCCCGCTGCTTACAGCCGCGCAGAAGATTACAAACTACAATCGCCTAAGCACTGGCCCGGCAGCCAACGCCTACAGGTACCCATCTGCGGACGAGCGGAACAGATTCGCCCAGGCAATTCGCGTCTGGGATCCGCCGACAACTGTCGGAATTTCCAATACTGAATAAGGCGCTGTCCGCAGGAAGTAAAGTGGGGTGGGAAGGAAGTCGGCCACGGAAGTTTATTGACGCGCAAGCTCACTTGGTCGTAGTCGCCATTTCGTTCTGTGTCGCAAGCGCTAGAAACAGCAACTGGAGTAGCTACCGATATGGCCGGATAACAGGCTCTCTGTTCGCCATACACGATTGAACTCGTAATCAGAGTGACCCAACCTAACCGCAAGCGGGCAACGCCGTCCAAACTCAAGCACGGTATGTAACCAATGCTCTGCACGGGGGTATAGCCTACGTGACCAGTTTGTGGTTGGACCTGCGATTCTCTCCGCGCGATTCGCCGACGTACAGTTGCGAAGATTTGGTCCTTCGAGCGTTCCGAATAACGGAAAAGAGGAGTGCCGAGACATGCGAAGATTGAACCTGATTGACAACCTAGTGCAGGATACGCGCTTTGCGATCCGGCAATTGCGAAACAATCTGGGATTCACCTGCACGGCCACGATCGTGCTGGCTCTCGGCATGTGCGCGAGTGTGGCTATCTTCGCCTTTGTGGACGCGACTCTGATCAAGCCGTTGCCCTACCAGAATCCTTCCCGGCTGGTTGGCGTGTTTGAGAGTATCCTACTGTTTCCGCAAAGCAACCTTTCGTATCCCGACTACCTCGACTGGAAAAAGCTGAACACAGTCTTTAGATCGCTCGATGTGTACCAGCGCAATGGTTTCCTGCTCAAGACGCCTGAGGGTGCTCAAATAACACGTGGCGCTCGCGTGAGCGACGGGTTCTTTCGCACGCTTGGCATTACTCCAATGCTGGGGCGTGATTTCTATCCAGGTGAGGATTTACCAGGCGTGCAACGCAGTATCTTGCTGAGCTACGGCGCATGGCAGAAACGGTTCGGTGGAAGAAAGGACATCTTAGGCGAGACGGTTACGCTGGACGGCGCTCCGAATATCATCATCGGCGTGCTTCCGCGGGAGTTTCATTTCGCTCCCGCGGAGCCGGCCGAGTTTTGGACTGCGCTTCACGCCTCGGGGGGCTGTGACACGAGGCGAAGCTGCCACGGTCTCTACGGTGTAGCGCGACTCAAAGATGGCGTCTCTGTCCAGACTTCGTTAACCGAAATGACGGCGATTGCGCAGCAGCTCGAAAAACAGTACCCCGATTCCAATCGCGGCCAGGGGGCGGCAGTGGCCCGCCTTACCGATGTGATGGTTGGAAATATCCGTCCGATCCTGTTGGTGCTATTGATCGGAGCCGGACTGCTGCTACTGATCGCAACTGTGAATGTAGCGAGTCTACTGTTGGTCCGTTCCGAGAGCCGCAAGCGAGAGATCGCAATCCGCAGTTCGCTGGGTGCATCACCAGCTCGAATCGTATGCCAGTTCGTGACGGAGGGGGCGGCGCTGGTGATCACTGGCAGCATTCTCGGCCTAGCGTCTGCGTCTTGGGCCATGCAAGCCCTCACGAGTCTCATTCCCTCAGACCTCATCGGCCAGATGCCCTTCTTGCATGACCTCGGCTTGAATGTCCGTGTGTTGGGTTTTGCTGGCGCGATCTCGCTGCTCACCGCAGTGCTGTTCTCTATCACCCCCACCCTGCACCTTTCCTTGTCAGCGATGCGAGAGGGTATGGCCGAAGGCAGTCGCGGTTCGGCGGGAAATACGTGGCGTCGGCTCGGCTCCAAACTTGTGGTGGTGGAGCTGGCCACGGCCATGGTGCTGTTGGTGGGCGCGGGGCTGCTCGGCAAAAGCCTTTACCGCTTGCTCCGTGTGGACATTGGGTTGCAGCCTGACCATCTGGTCATACTGAAGGTCGCAGCACCGGACTCCGACTATGCCAAGGACGAACAGGCCATAGCGTTGGAGCGGCAGATCATGAGCCGGATCGAGAGTCTGCCCGGCGTAACATCTGTTGGCGTCTCCCATATGGGTCTTCCGTTGGACGGGAACGGGAATACGATATGGTTTCGGGTATTGGGCCGACCCTGGCACGGAGAACACAATGAAGCACCCGAGCGAGCCGTGAGTTCCGGTTACTTCACAACTCTGGGAGCGAAGCTGTTGCGCGGCCGTTACTTTACCGAAGAGGAAGATGCATCGAAACCTCGCGTGGCGATAATTAACCAGGCACTGGCAGGAAAATACTTCTCTAGCGAAGATCCTATTGGCAAGCAGCTCTCGTTCATCTCGGTTCACTCCCCGCCCCTGGAAATCGTCGGCATCGTCGAAGATATCAAGGAGGGCCCACTGGACATCGCAACCCCGCCGGTCCTGTATATTCCCTTTAACCAGAGCGCGGCGAACGATTTTGGTATAGTCGTTCGAACATCGCAAGTAGAGCGACTGCTACTCCCGGCGCTTGCCGCGATCATCCATCAGATCGATCCCAATGTCGTCACCTATGCCGGAGCAACCATGAGCGGCAAAATCCACGACTCACAATCCGCCTACCTGCACCGGTCGTCGGCGTGGTTAGTGGGAGGCTTTGCAGCGTTGGCATTGCTGCTCGGTGTCGTCGGATTCTACGGAGTCGTGGCCTATTCGGTGAGCCGACGAACTCGTGAAATTGGGGTTCGGATGGCGCTCGGTGCGCAGCGCAGTTCGATCTATCAGCTCATTCTAAAAGAGGCCGCCTTGTTGACTGCCGTTGGCATTATCATGGGCCTGGTGTTCTCGGCGGCTGCGACGACTTTGATGCGCGGATTGCTGTTCGAAGTTCCCTCTTGGGATATGCAGACGTTAGCCGCTGTCGCTGCCGTGCTCGGCATTGCAGCGGTCCTGGCCAGCTATCTGCCAGCGCGCCGCGCCGCATCAGTCAAACCTTTAGAAGCTCTACGTGCTGAGTAGGTCCACATCGCAGCCGATAATGTCCCACATCAGGACCGAACGAGCCTGCGGATCTCGCAGACGACGGCTGGCCACAGCTCGCGCGGCAGGGCACCGTGGCCCATGCCGGGATAGGTGACAAGCCGGGCGCCGGGAATGGCCTCGGCCGTGGCCCGGCCTCTGCTCGGTCGCCAAACCTTGTCTTCCTCGCCGTGCAGAACGAGCGTGGGGACGTTTACCTCAGAAAGCTCCTTGCGGCGGTCGCCCGAGGCGAGGAGTGCGGCCTGCTGGCGCAGCCGGCCGGCAGGATCGTAACCGCGATCGTACGAGAGCCGACCGACCTCACGCAGCCAAGGTTCGTCCAGCGCGTAACCGGGCGAGCCGATGAGCCCGAACAGGTCCACGTGGCGCTGTGCGGCCTCTTCACGGTCGCGGATGGGCCGCCGCTGCAGGCCGGCGATTTTCATAGCAAACCGGATCGTGGACCGCCCAATGCGCGGGGACGGCGTCGCCATCATTGACGTGAGCGTGCGCACCCGCGGAGCGTGCCGGACGGCCAATACCTGGCCGATCATTCCGCCCAACGAACCGCCGACCACATGGGCGCTGTCCCAGCCGAGCGCGTCTAGCACCACCAGGGCGTCGTTGGCCATGGCATCGAGTCCGTAACTCGCGGTTGCCTGCGGCCTGAAGACCATTCCAAAGACGCTAGGCTTGCCGGCCTCCGCGAAGTGGGTCGACAGGCCAACGTCGCGGTTGTTGAAGCGGACCACTTGGAACCCTTGCTCTACCAGCGCACGGAGGAAGCCGTCGTGCCAAGCTATCATCTGCATGCCCAGGCCCATGATGAGCAGCAGCGGCTCGTCCTCTGGCGGCCCGAACGCCTCGTAAGCGATTCTCACGCTGTCTCGCTGCGCGATGAGTACGCCTGTGCTTTCCATCGCCACTCCTTATGTCGCAGCCGTGCCGCCGGCATATCGGGAGCGGCTCGCTGCTGCTACTAGGTCTCTTGAGTCATAAAACGCGACTCTCACGCAAGCGACGAGCGCTGCCGATTCGACACGATCTACCACTTTCCGAATGTTTGTTTTCTCTAACGCGGGATCATCGGATCTCGTCCTCATCCTAGTTGGTAGATACGGTATCTGTAGGCCGAAAGTTCGTTTGTCAAACGCCCGTGCGCGCTCACGGAATTGCCTGGCCTGATTGGGCCGAGGAACGATCTCCCGCTAAAAGAGGCGGCCCGGTCCGGGGATATCTGCCGACAGTGATAGATAACGGTCCGTCGCAGGCACACTGCCAATGTAAGTAAGTAGTCAGGCCACATGACGAGATCCCGACAAACCAAGACCTATCCGACCAACCTAACTGCCATCGCAAGGACGAATCACTTTCGGCTCAAAATATCGTGGATGAGTTCGTCGTAGAAATTCACTACGAAGGCGACTTGCACCGGCTCCTTCTTCTCCTTCACGGAGGAGTTTTGAAAAAATGCTGGCCTATCGCGGAAGCACAGCCGGCTCACGAGATTGAGCCGCTTAACCACCTGTTCAATACGAATGTGGCGTGGTTCTGTTCTTGCCTATCAGAATGACCAGGCAAAGCGGGTCCCTCGTTCTATAGGGGAAAGTCCATTTCGCGCAGGATCGCCGCAAACTGTGGATCCGAGTGCAGCGTGCGATATTGAGGAAAGTGGCGCGCCCAAAGAATGAAGGATGGCTCGCGCTCTTCCCACGAACGACGCGCCCATGCCATCGCCTCTTCACGTCGCCCAGCAGCCTCGGCCGTGAGGGCGAGGTGCGAAGCGGGAACATAGCCTCCTGAGAGGCGGTCCACCAGTTCGCAATGCAGCGCGCTCGCCTCCGACCGCTTCCCCCACTGCCCCAAGACTCCTGCCAGGCATGTGAGGGCGAGCGAATGGCGCCCCGACATCGCTGCGGCAATTTCGAACGTCGAGACCGCCTCTTCAAATCGTTCAGCCGTTCCCAGTGAGACACCGAGCATCCATTGGGCCACGAAAGACTCGGGGTCCAGCTGAACAGCCCGGTGGGCAGTCTCAACCGCCTCGTCCAGGCGACCGGCCGTGCAGAGACACCCTGCGAGAGTCATCGTGACGTACGCGGACAGCGGATCGATATCGAGCGCGCGGCGGGCTTCTACGATACCCTGCTCGAACTCCCCAGTGGCCCACTGATAATAGAGGAGCGCGTACCAGCATCGACCCAATACGTAAGTTGGACTGAGCTCCAAGGCTCTCTCGAACTCCTGTTTCGCCATGGTGCGGTCGTTCTCATACAGCAGCGTCGCGCACGCCAATGCGTTGTGGCCCGCCGCGGACGTGGGATCAAGCTCGATCGACCGTTTCGCCGCCTCCATCGCTTGTGGCTTCGACTCAGAGCCTCGCACGGTCCCGGAGTACGCTAGCACGGTGAATGCGTCGGCGAAGCCGGCCCACGCCAGCGAATAGCCGGGGTCGAGTTCGACCGCTTTCCGAAGCAGGTCAAGCGCGGCTGGGACGCTCGCTCCGCGCCGATCGAGCAGCGCGCGGCCCTTCAAATAAAGCTGATACGCCTCAATGTTCGGCGTGGCTTGTGCGACCAGCCGATCGTCCTTGACACCGGCCAGGGTCACCCGCAATCGTTCGGCGATTGCCTTCGCGATTTCGTCCTGGACGTCGAAGATATCGCTCAGCTCGCGATCGTAACGCTCCGACCAGAGCTGATAGCCATTCTGTACATCGCTTAGCTGCGCCGTAATGCGCACGCGATCGCCAACCCGTCGCACGCTACCTTCGAGCGCCGTCGTCACGTTTAGCTTCTCGCCAATAGTCCGCAGATCGTCGCTCTTGCCCTTAAACGAAAACGCCGATGTGCGCGCGGCCACCTTCAAGCCCTTGAGCGACGTGAGGGCGTTCAGGATCTCTTCAGCGATGCCGTCGCAGAACCAGTCCTGATCTTTCGTGGCGCTCAAGTCGGTGAAGGCCAGCACTGCGATCGACGCTTCGCGCTCCGCAGCCCTGCGTGCCGGATGCGCTATCACGCGCACCGGGGCTTCCGCTCCCTGGCGCATCAGGCGCCGGAGGTCCACAACCAGCTCCCGCATGGACTGGTAGCGGTCGGCAGGGTCATTTTCCAACGCTTTTTCCACCATCGCCCGCAACGCGCTAGGAACATCTTCCGTTAGCGGCGGGGTGGCTCCGTGGATGATGGTCTGCAGCACTTTCAGATCGGTAGCGCCTGCAAACGGCCGCCGCCCGGCGAGTAGTTCGTAAAGCACGACGCCGAACGAGAAGATATCGCTGCGCGCATCCACGGGATCGCCTAAGGCCTGTTCCGGTGACATGTATGCGATCGTGCCCACGATCATGCCGGGCTGAGTGGGTTCCTCCACAAGCGTGCGGGTCACGTCATCTGGTGTAGCAGCGGTCAACTTGGCCAAGCCAAAGTCGGCCAGCTTAGCATAGCCGTTGTTGGCAACAAGGATGTTCGCAGGCTTGAGATCGCGATGCGTAATTCCCGCTGAGTGCGCGGCGGCGAGCCCGTCGGCGACGCCGGCCAGCAGTTCTACCGTCTGTCGCCAAGTTCGCTTCTCAGCCTTCACCCAGTCCTTAAGGGTGCCACCGTCAACAAATTCCGTGACCAAGTACTGCTGACCCTCGAACTCGCCGGCATCGTGCACGGTAAGAATGTGCGGATGGTTCAACGAAGAAGCCATCTGTGCCTCTCGTTGGAAGCGCCGCCTCGCGGTCGCGTTTGCTAGATCACTGGAGAGAAACTTGATTGCCACCGGACGGTTGAGCTTGGTATCGAACGCCCGGTAGACGGTGCCCATGCCGCCCTTGCCAAGCTGGGACTCAATCCGATACGAACCAAGCAGCGTACCGAATACGACGGCCATAAGCCTTTCATTCTACTCCGGCCTGTCCAATCATCTTTACTGAAACCGAGGCTGGTTTTGTCAGCCCTCGAACAAGAAACCTATCAAGTTCGGCAGGGGACAGATTATACGGCAACGATTCACTTGCGCTATCGACAAGCATCCGGAGTAGCCGTTAATGCTGCACAACGGTCTGTTCCCAAGCAGCCCCCCAGTGGCGGCCACCAGCGCGTGCTGATTTATCCCAGGCAATGCCGACCACGCGAGGCGCGATGAACGGGCACGTGGGGTCGATCATTGATGGGAGCGGGACATCACAGGACTAATCGACGCCCGCTAGTCTGTTGCACGCTCCCCACTGCGCCGTTTCCGACCTATGTACGAGTCTCTGACGATCCGCTCGCGATCGCATATCGCGTTATACGTCTATGAACTGTTCTAAACGCTACGCGGACAGGGAGGAGTCGCAGAAGAAGTAGACATGACGGAAACTTCGTTGTGAGTCTCCTTTTTTCGCCTAACCGAATTGAACCAAGAGCGTCTATGCCTAGAGAATCTATATGAATACGCTTCTTCCCGGCACCCTCGAGATGCTGATCCTCCAGACACTGACTCGCAAGAGTCTACATGGATACGCTATCGTCCAATCGATTCAGCAGGTGAGCGAAGATCTTCTGCAGATTGAGGAAGGTTCGCTATACCCAGCCTTGCAGCGGCTGCTGCGCGAAGGGTGGGTAGCGGCCGAGTGGGGAATGTCGGCGCGAAACCGGCGAGTCCGGACATATCGGATCACGCCGGCTGGCCGGAAACAACTCCAGCGGGAGGTGAGCAGCTTCGAGAAGGCGCTGCTGGGAATCAGCCGGGTGCTGAGGCCGGTGGAATTATGAGGCGACTGCGGCGATTCCTGCGGCTGAAGTCGGCGGGCCGGGAACTCGCCGACGAGATGCGCGAGCACCTGCGGGAGAAGATAGAGGATCTGGTGGATTCTGGAATGGCGCGCGCGGACGCGGAAGCGGAGGCGAGACGCCGTTTCGGCAATATGCCGTCATTGGGAGAGCGGAGCCGCGACGAGTGGGGATTCGTGTTCGCGGAACGGCTGGCGCAGGATATGCGCTATGCCTTGCGGTCGGTGCGGAAGAATCCTCTCTTCGCGGCGGTGGTAGTTCTGCCGCTGGCGTTAGGGATCGGGGCAAACACCGTGATCTTCACGGTGGTGCACGCGGCCTTGATCCGGCCGCTGCCCTACTACCAGCCCGATCGGCTGGTTCACCTGTGGGAAGCCAATCCAAAGCAGGAGCCGGAGCCGTATGGCGCGTCCTACCCGGATTTGCAGGACTGGCGTGGCGCAAGCCGGTACTTCGAAGGATTTGCGGCCTACGTCGACGGCTTCACGACGCTCAGCGAAAAGCAGCAGACCGAACGGGTGACGGCGGGGTTGGTCACGACGGACTTCTTCCCGTTGCTGGGCGTGAAGCCGGCGATGGGGAGAAGCTTTGTTGCGGGCGAAGATCAGCCCGGCGCGCCAGACGTGATGCTGTTGAGCCATGCGATCTGGCAACGCACCTTTCATGGCGACCCTTCCATTGTGGGCCGGAGCGTGACGGTAGGTTCGAGCCAGGTCGCGGTCGTTGGAGTGCTACCGGCCGGCTTCCACTTTGCCAGCGTGGGTGACGCCGATCTATGGTTTCCCCTGGTGCCCGGCAAGAATCAGCGAGCCAACCGGTTTCAGCATTGGATGCGCGTCATCGCGCGACTGCGGCCGGGGGCATCGCTGGAGCAGGCTAAAGCGGAGATGAGGCAGATCGCGGAACGGATTGCCAGGGACGATCCGGCTTATCACACCGGTTCCTCGATTCTGATCAACCCGCTTCGTGACGTGTTCGTCGGGGACGTGCGGCCGGCGCTGCTGGCGCTGCTCGGCGCGATCGGGATGGTGCTGCTGCTGGCTTGCGCGAACGTCGCCAACTTGCTGCTGGCGCGGGCCGCCGTACGGAGAAAGGAACTGGCGCTGCGCGGTTCGCTGGGGGCGAGCCGGGGACGGTTGGTGCAGCAGCTGCTGACCGAGAACCTGCTGCTGGCGTTGACGGGCGGCGCCCTGGGAGTGGCGTTCGCGCATTGGGGCCTGCGGGTGCTGGTCGCGGCGCTTCCCGCCGACATGCGTAGTCACATGCCGTTCCTGGAAGGCATCGGAATTCATTGGGGGATGTTGGCATTCACCGCGGCGGTGTCGCTCGCAATGGGAATGCTGTTCGGAATGGCGCCGGCGCTTCGACTGTCGAAGACGAACTTGCATGCGGTGCTGGAGAGCGGCCATCGCTCCACGGGAGGCCGCGAGCACCTGCGCCTGCGCCATGGGCTGCTCGTGGCGGAGGTGGCGATTTCGCTGGTGCTGCTGGTAGGGGCCGGGTTGATGATGAGGAGCACCGCGAAGCTTCTGGCCGTGAATCCGGGGTTCAATCCGCAGGGGCTGCTGACACTGAATGTTTCGCTGCCTTTCAAAACGTACAACACCAAGGCCAAGGTTGGAGCGTTCCACGATCGGTTGATGGAGCGCATCGAGGCCCTGCCCGGAGTAGTGGGCACGGGCACTGTATCGATGCTGCCGCTGACCGGCGGACTGGCTACCGGAGGATTGCAAGTAGTGGGCCGGCCAGACCCGTCGGAGAAGTTTGGCTTCTCGTTCCGGAATATAAGTTCCGGGTATCTGCACGCGATCGGCGTGCCATTGATCGCGGGCCGGAACTTCGACAATCGCGACGTGGCGGATGGGCCGCGCGTAGTGATGATCAATCGGAAGCTGGCGCGGACGGCGTTTCCACACGACGAGCCCGTAGGCCAACGGGTGGTCTTCCCCTGGATCAACGGGCAGGTGGAGATCGTAGGCGTGGCGGGGGATGAGAACACGGGGAGTCTCGATAGCGAAGTGCAGCCGGTGGTGTACTTCCCGTATAGTCAGACTCTGGACGGCGGGTGGAGCACAGTGGTGCGCACGGCTGGGCTGGCTACTGGGGTGATTGCGCCAGTTCGCAACGAGGTACGGGCGTTGGACCCGGAAGTGGTGGTCTCCCGCGTGCGTACGATGGAGCAGGTGATCGCGGATGCGCCTTATACGGTAATGCGGCGCTATCCGGCGATGCTGATGGGAGCATTCGCGGCCATTGCGCTGTTGATGGCAGTCATTGGCACCTACGGCTTAGTGGCATACGGAGTGAGCCAGCGGCTGCACGAGATAGGCGTGCGTGTGGCCATGGGCGCGCGGCCAGCCGATATCCTGCGTCTGGTGATGGGGCGGAGCCTGGCGTTGGCGTTGGCGGGTATCGCGGTGGGAGTGGGCAGCGCGGCGGTGCTGACCCGTGGATTGCAGAAGTTGCTTTTCGGTGTGAAGCCGCTGGACCCGGCGACGTTTGCGGTCGTGGCTGCGGTGCTAGTGGGGGCGGTGCTTGCGGCGAGTTTCATCCCCGCGAGGCGTGCGACCCAAGTGCTGCCTGGGGTGGCGATGAGCGGCGAGTAGGGGGGCAGCGTGACAGACGACGCGTCATGGTTGCCCTCGAATGACGAAGTAGGTTGACAAATCCAGTTGTGGGTTTGTCATACAGGTACATCTGGATCTGGGCGACTCCGCAGTTCCGCTCGGATCACGCGCCACTCTTCCAAAGCTTCGCGCCAAAGGGCCTGGGAGGACCGCCGGCAAGCCGCGTACGCGTCGCCGACAATCCGTCCAGAACCGCTGACACCTGTCCGGGTTGGCGGTTTTTAAACCAGCGACGCCCTACGGGTTTACGTTAGACCAGAAGGGAGGAGTAATCTCCTACAATGCCTTTTCTTGGGAACCTCTGACCCACACCTGAACAGAGTCTCCAATCGAATCGGGGATGCCCTGAACTCCGCATGTAGCACTCAGGATATCGGAATGGTAATCCGGGACCCTCACCACGTCGGCGAGTTCGAATTCAGCCGCTAAGGGGCGCTACTTCGCGCCAAGAATGGACACGATGGCGTAGTTGCCTTCATGACAAGCGTATTCATAGAGCGGTCCGGGCACGGAGCTAAACGCCAATTCAATGGACCAGGGCTTCGTCCACGTGGAGGGATCTTCCATGGTGGCCCGATATTCAATGGTCTTCTCGCTTACACGCGTGAAGCGCTCGGTGACCTTCAGATTCATTGAGGAACCCCGGTAGTGTGTCTGGTCGTTGAAGTTCGTCGTTTCGACAACCAGTGTGTCGCCTTCCCAGTGTCCAATGGAGTCACCGAACCACTGGCGGACATTCGGTGGCTGGTGTTTCGCGTTCATGTGGACAATGCGGGCGTCGTGAACCATTTCCACCTCGATCAGAATCGAATCGCCGGATTGCACGATTTCCATATTGTTGTTGTAGAGGGCGGGCACCAGAGGTACCGAGGGAGTGTTGCCGACGAGACAGCGGGTGTCGTTAGAAAGGCTCTTGTAGTCGCCGGGGATATAGCTGCGGCGCCGCGGTCGATCGCGTGCTTCCGGGACGAGCGGAGGAACGTGGCCGTCAGGCGGATCGACAACCATCGAAGTCCGTTTCTGACCGCCGATGCGCGCCAGTTCAGATCCATTGTCGTAGAAGAGGACGTTGTAGGCGCCGCCTTCGATTGAGACCGGGCGACCGCCGTCAATTTTCGACCCTTCCGCCCAGCGCTGGTTTTCTCTGGCTTCCCACTTGCGGGCTTCGTCATCGGAGATGGTCGCTCTTCCTTTAAAGACCTCGGGGCGCTCGAAGGGTGTGCGAGTGGCGTTCGACCAGATGCCCGAGAGATCGGGATGCCGGTCCGTAGCGCGGGGGATTACGTCTGCTTTGGGAGCTGGCGCGGGAGCCGGGGCGCTCTGCGCCGAAACGGACGCGACCGCTAAAAAGAAAACACCGGTCGATTCGATCAGGCTGCAGAATTTCATGGTCTAACCTCAGCTAGCGATTATATAGCGACGCGACGTGCTCTAGTCGGGTCCGCGAAGTCCGCTTCGAGGCAGCGTGGATTGTGGCGCCATCACGGGAATACCGTCCAGAATCGAATTTGGAAGAGCAACCGACTCGAGCCCTACCCGCACAACCCTCCGAGTTGAAGTCATTTATCATACATTTGCCTTTGCCGAGCGACTCAGCGTTATTCGCCTCGTAGTGCCCCCGGCCCGAGCCAATAAGCACCTTCCCGCGCTTTGTCTATTCTGGGCGAGACATGGGGACGAGGGACTGAAGTCAGTTGGCAGCCACGGCGAGTTGGGCTTTGATCCAACGGTTGACGCGAGCGTCGAGGACATCGAGCGGGAGGGCACCGCCGGAGAGGATCTCGTCATGGAACGTCTTGAGGTCGAACTTGGTGCCTAGCTGCTGTCTGGCGCGTTCACGTAGCTCGCGAATCTTGAGCTGGCCGAGCTTGTAGCTGCAGGCTTGGCCGGGGCCGGAGATGTAGCGGTCTGTCTCAGCCTGGATCGTGGGTTCGTCGACGGCATGTGACTTGCGCATGTACTCCACGACCTGATCGCGGCCCCAGTCCATGTTGTGAATGCCGGTGTCTACAACAAGACGCACCGCCCGGAACAATTCCGAGCGGAGGCGGCCGTAGTCGGAACCCGAGTCCCGGTAGAGGCCAATCTCCTTGCCGAGTTGCTCGGCGTAAAGTCCCCAGCCCTCAGTGTAGGCAGAGTTTCCGCCGTGCTTGCGGAACTCGGGGAGGCCGGTGAGAGACTGCTCGATGGTGATCTGGAGGTGGTGGCCAGGGACTCCCTCATGATACGCGACAGCCTCGTCATTGATGTAGCTGCGGTGGGTGGGGTCGGAGACCGCAACGGAGACGCGGCCGGGACGCTTTCCGTCCGGGGTTCCGCCCTGGTAATGGGTTGCGGCGGAGGCCTGGAAAGGAGGGATGGGCTCGACGGTGACTGCGGTCTTGGGCAGGAGATTGAAGAGCTCAGGCAGATGGGGCTGCATCTGCGCGATGTACTTGCGGAAGTCTTCGACGATGGCTTCAGCGGAGACGGCCTGATACTTGGGGTCGTTTTCGATGTGATCGCGGAAGGTGGTGAGGTCCCGGTAGCCGTTGGCCTTGGCGAGGGCGGCCATTTCTGTGGTGATGCGATCGACTTCTTTCAGGCCGATCTCGTGGATCTGGGCGGCCGTGAGGGCAGTTGTGGTGAAGCGGCGCAGAGTAGCCTGGTAGCGACGTTTGCCGCCGCCAAGGGAATTGACGGAGAGCGTGGTTCGGGTGTGGGGGATGTAGTCCGTAGTGATGAAGGCGGCGAACTGCTTGTAGGCAGGAAAGACCTCGTTGCTGACAATGGAGGTAATCTGTTCGGTGAGGCGATTCTTTTCGGCGTCGGAGAAGCTGCCAGGGAATCTCTTGAGGGGGATGATGAAGGGGTTGGAGGCGATCACACCTTCAGTCTGGCCGGGAATCTTTTCGGCGATGAATCGTACAGGGACGAGGTGATCGTTCACTCCGGCGCGGAGGACTTCCTCGGTCTGGAGGAAGGCCCGAGGGATCTGGTGGAGGCGAGAGATGTAGTCCTCGTAGTGCTTGACGGAGTCGAATGGCATGGAAAGAGGGAGGTCAGCGAGGTTGGCATGGATGCCACCGCCGCCACCGGACGCACTGAGGGGCATCTCGAACTCTTTGAGGTCGTAGTCCTCGACGCGCTCTTGAAGCTGCCGGAGGAAAAGGTCGTGGGAGATTAGGTCCTGTTCGGGGAAGCCGGAAGGATCGATGGCCTGGATGCGGGCCAGGTCGCTCAGGTCACGCTGGTGGCGCGCCGCGGGGGCGGCGAGTGAATAGTCGCTGAGTTGGTCGTTGTAGCGGTAGTCGCCGACGGCAGTCGCCTGGATGGGATTCATCTTGAGGTTGGCCTGCCACGCGTCGTCAAAAAGGGCATTCTGGGTGGCTACGCGCGAGGCCACGGAGGCAGGCGCCTGACCAGAGACGAATTGAGATATTGCAGCCAGGATGAGTGCGGAGGGGGCTAGCAAGTTGGGGCGCATACGGAAGAGGATAACAGAGCGCCGGAAACGCGGGTGAAAAGTTCAGGCGGCCAGTTCGGCGCGTCCATCCGTTGGCGCCGGCCTCCGACAAGTCTGTCACTGGGATACCGGTCAGGATGAAGTTGTTGTGGCTCACTAGCCTTCCCAAGCTGTTGGCCCTGACGTTAATTACCGGAGCCTCTAGCCTAGAACGTAGAACCCAATCTGATAAGCTTGGGAGCGATTGCCGACGTTGCAGAACCAGGTTGTGCTGGTGGTGGGTGCTTCCAGCGGAATCGGGCGAGAGACGGCGGCGCTTTTTGCACGCGAGGTCTTCTTCGCGGATTTGGCTTTCTTGGCGGGCTTGCGCTTGGGCTTTGCGGCCGCCAGCTCCGACGTCACCTTCGCTGAATCGATTGCGTTTTCGCTCATTGGTTTCTCCTGACCGGGTTGCGGTCGTGACATTCATCACTCCGGTGGGGAGAAACAGCAAGTCAAATCTGGGTAGCGATTACGCCCATGAGGCGAAATTCGATTATGGTTAAGGGCAATTGGCGGGTGCGGGTCCTTTTTAGCCCGACAAAACCAGCTGGGGACGCAGAAAGCCAAGGTCGAATTCACAGGTGGGCGGGCTGAAGAGACGAGCCGACTAATGTGACGTGCTCAATCCACCATGTGATTACGCAGCGCGTATTGCGAGAATGATTCAGGCAGTACTGACGGCGGATTTCTTTGATGGATTCGTGGTCTACAGCCGACAAATCAGCTAATACTCGAACAGCTCATGGCCGAGAAAAACACAACGAAGAAGAACCCCCATGCTGTGGCTCTCGGTCAACTTGGTCGCAGGAAAGGCGGCCCAGCTAGGGCTGCGAACATGACTGCGGAGCAGCGTCAGGAAGCCTCGCGGAAGGCAGGGATCGCACGGGGAAAGAAGCTGACGCTTCAGCAGCGGCGCGCCTCCGCCAGTAAAGCTGGAAAAGCGAGTTGGGCGAAGAAGCTGAAAGCAGGCCGAACAAAGGTCACGGTCAAACCAGGCGACCACGACCTTCATTCTGCCAACTCCGGTCCAAAATCCGTCAACGCTCCCGCTGAAAACAACCCCACCTAGCTCGGCCTGAGCGGAAAGCACGACATCCAAGCGAAGTTTAGACTCGAAAACCCAGGAAACGAAATGATGTTGTTCGTGCGCTCGAAAGGACCATTTGTCACTCCGGGTGTTGCGGAACAAATGGTCCTTTTCGGGTCAAGAACGCAACACCTCCAAAAGGACCGCCACTTCCGATAACGTATATTATGTAAACTATTGGAGGGCGATAATTTACTTGACTCATCAGACTCCTTGGATTATACTAGACTCATCATGGCAGCCGAACCAAAAACTCTCCAGGATGCAATCATTTACTTCGCCGATCCCAAGAACTGCATTAGCTATTTGGCGGCGCGGCGTTGGAAGGATGGAGCCGTGTGCCCTACCTGTGGCTCCAAGGAAGTAAGTTTCTTGGCGTCCAGAAACCTCTGGCAGTGCAAGACTCGGCATCCCAAGGCCCAGTTCAGCATCAAAGTCGGGACCATCTTCGAGGACTCCGCGATCAGCCTGAACAAGTGGCTGCTCGCTATGTGGCATCTTGCCAACTGCAAGAACGGAATCAGCAGCTACGAACTCCACCGCGCCATCGGCGTGACTCAGAAGACCGCATGGTTCATGCTTCAACGCATCCGACTCGCTATGCAGGATGAGAACAGCGGCGGCAAGTTGTCCGGCGAAATTGAAGCTGACGAGACCTTCATCGGCGGCAAGGCTCGCAATATGCACAAAGACCGCAAGAAAAGAATGCTTCAAGGAAAAGGCGGCGGCGTTGTGGGCAAGGCTGCCGTTCAGGGCATCCTCGAACGCGGCGGAAAGATTCGGTTGCAACGGATCGAAGAGCAACGGCACGGCTGGGAAATGGTCGGCAACGTTCAAAAGCACGTTGAGTCTGGTTCGCATCTCTTTACCGATGAGGCTGTGGCCTACTTTGGATTGAAGGCCGAATTCGCTCATGACGTTATTAACCACGCTGAAGCCTACGCCATCGGGAACGTCCACACTAACGGACTGGAGAACTTCTGTAGCCTCCTGAAGCGTGGGCTGGGCGGAACTTACATCAGCGTTGAACCGTTCCACCTGTTCCGATACATGGACGAACAGGCATTTCGCTTCAATCACCGAAAGGAAATGAATGACAGTGACCGCTTCCGCGAACTCGCTAGCCGTGTGGTCGGGAAGCGCTTGACCTTTGCCGAAGTCACCGGCAAAGTGGGTGCGACGTCTAACAACTAATACTTTGAAACGTGGTCCTAAGAAACGGATGGCTTCGTAGTGCGTCGCTTTCGTTTTGGTCCTGGCTTGTGCGGATTTAATGCGGCCTGTTTGCGGTGTTCTTCGATACGCTGTTTGATGACGTTGTGAGGAACCGCAAGAATGCGGTCCACCAGACTGTTGAACGCCTCGTACTCTTTCGGTTCTGATTTCATCAGATTCCATCATAGCTCCGCTATTAGATACACGGTGAATGTCTTGACGACATTGAAAATGTCGCGTGCCTCCTCTAGGGTGTAAGTCGCTTTGGGATGCATGACACGATTTCGCCATGCAAGCTTCACGTTGAAGAGGTGCGAATGGGCAGCGGAGTAATGCTCCTTCTTTCGTTTTTGTGTCCGCGTCTTTTCTGGGAGTGCCTTAATAGGAGCATTAAGATCGTCGAGTATTTTTTGCCACGTTTTGTCCTGTGTCAGAGAAACTCCCAGTTTCTTCCCGATGGACTGGACACCAAGTTCCATAACACGCATCAAGTGGAACACTGCGGCTGTGGAACGCTCAAGCGCCAAGCATTTTGAAGCCTCCACAATATCGTAAGCAGCACGTGGGAACTTACTGGCAACGGGTTCCCCAAAAGGGTACGGATCTCGATAGATCGCCGCCTCCGCTTCCGTGATAGACAAATTGACGCGCCCTTTCAGTTCATCTAGCATCCTGTTACGCAGTTCACCCAAGAGATGTGCGATCTCTTCAAATCGCGCCGGTTTCTTGATTCGATCTCTAATTCTGCCTATTTGGTCAATTGAAAAGAGCAGCTGCAAACTCAAACACTCGTCAGAAACGTGATGCATGGCCAAATCCAAGCCTGCCTTCATCTCAGCGTCTATCCAGGCGCTAGGGTCAGCTTTTGGGTGCGCTAGAGCCAGCTCGACCCTGGCCAGCTCAGCCTGAAGAGATATGAACGAGTTAGCGTTAAACTCCAACAATTCGTACAGGCTCCTTAACCTATTGGGGTTCATTGTTTCACTCCAGAGTCTGATGAGTCAAGTAAATTATCGCCACTATTGGGTTTGGCTAGAACAAACAATGACGGCTTACCGCGGCGGCATACGTTGACCTTCCCTCAATTTCCAGGTAGACTCAACTCGATCCAAATCGAAAACCAAGCACACGGGGAGCGTTGATGCGGACCTTTGCTTTGCTCGGCTGTACCTGCACTTTTCTTGCTTCGCTAGCGCTTGCGCAACCGAGTGGCAATCCCCAGGCGTTTACCTGCATCGCGAACGCCGGCACGGCACCCACTCTAAGAGCAGAAGGCATCACCGAGCTGGTTGGAGATCTGCTCTTGCAATGCACTGGCGGAACGCCGACCCCGGCGGGCCAAATCGTGCCTCCTGTCAAAATCACCCTCACGCTGAACACGAATTTTACCAGCCGGCTCCTACCCAGTGGTCTAAGCGACGCGCTCCTGCTGATCGACGAACCCGGCGCGACCAACCAACGGGTCTGCACCACGGCCCCCTGCTCGCAAACCGCAACCGGCAATGGCTCAACACCAACAAATGCTCCGAACGTATTCTTGGGGCGGCAGACTTCGGTGAGCGCGGTCGAGTGGGACGGTATACCCATTGACGCGCCAAGCACCGCTGGTGTACGTGTTGTCCGGCTAACCAATGTACGCGCCAACGCGAATCAGTTAGGCTTGAACGGCCCGCCAGGTACCACGCCGATCACAGGGTTTATTCAGATTACGGGCAACCCGGCTATAACCGTCGTTAATCCGCTGCAAACTCTTGCCACCGCTGAGCCGGGATCGAGTTTTAGCGTCCTACCAGGCAGTTTCCAATTTTGCAGCGGCTTCAATGGAAATCAGTTGTTCAGCGAGAACACGCCGGGAGTGCCGGGACCCGCCACTGCCCATCTGGTCGGCTCAGAGCTTTTTCCTTTCGCATTCAAGCCGCCCGGGACCACCACGCCGCAAAACGTACCCGGGCAGGTTTATAACACCGAAAGCGGATTCACGATTCCCTCTCAAGGAATCGGCACGGCCAACTTCGGCACCGTTTTCCAGGGCACGATTGAAAACGTTCCGCCGGGCGTGAAAGCGCAGGTCCCACTCTCCGTTCCCTTGCAGAGTAACTCCAGCTCGAACCTAGGCACGGCGGTTGCTTCGCAAACGGGCACGATCTCCGGCAGCAACTCGATGACGCTAACGCCCGACGCCTCGGGCAACATCTCATTTTTCTATCAGGTCACCCAGAGGATCGGGACTGGAAGCGCTCTTGCGAATATTGACGTTCCGGTCACCTTCAGTGGCGGGCCATCCCAATCCGGTTTTACCGGGTACAACATCATAGGCGTGCTCAATTTCGCCAACTCGCAATTCCCGCAGACCACCTTGTTCACGCCAACTTCGTCACTTTTGAATCCTATCCCGATTTTCGGGCCGCTCGACCCCGGCGTGACGAACCCCGCGATCTATCCCTATCAGGAGGTCGCCTCGATCGTACCCTGTACCAACCAAGGCAATACCCTCTCTGTGACGTCCCCATCGTCAGGGCTGTCGTTCATGGGCGTCACGAACCCACCCCCTCCGGGGCCCAGCCCGGTGGCCCACGCCGTCAGCCCGCCGCCCACCACGCTGATCGCGCCGCGGTTGTTGAATGTCGGATTAATATCGGCTGCCCTGCCGTCATCCAATATCACGGTGCTAAAAGACTCAGGAGCCACTTGGTTGAACGCGACCTTGAATCAATCGACCACGCCCGCCACCCTTTTATTGAGCGTGAACCCGACCTCGGCGGGAAGTTATACGACCACATTGCAAGTGTCGTCTCCGCTCGTCGCAGGCAACAGTATACCCGTGCCGGTGACTTACAACGTTGGGGCGGGACCGTGGTTTACACGCTACGGATTCGCCAACTCAGCCAGTTATATAAGCAACGTAGTCGCGCCTGGCGAACCGTTTGTGATCTTCGGCGGCGACAATTTCGGTCCGGCGCAGATCGCGCTGCCCCAGCTCGGCCCCGATGGCCGCGTCGTCTCGACGGTCGGCAACACGCAGGTATTATTCGATGGCGCGCCCGCGCCTTTGTACTATTCCGTGGATGCAAACGGATTCGGACAGGTCGCCGGATTCGCACCCTTCGCGCTGGACGGTAAGACCCAGACAACGGTGCAGGTTGTCTATAACAATTTCAAGACGCCGCCGGTGACGCTGTTCGTGCTCGATGCCGTGCCGGGTCTCTACACCGCGGATGCAAGCGGCGGCGGTCAGGGATCGATCCTCAATCAAGACCAAAGCATCAACAGCTCTACCAACCCTGAGTCAGTCGGCAATTTGATCGTCCTCTACGGCGGCGGAGCCGGCCAGACCAATCCCAAAGGACGCGATGGAGCACTGGCCGGCGTCGGCGGGCCCCTCGCTCAGTTAAAGCTGCCCGTGAAGGTGTTTATCGATGGAATTCAGGCGACCGACATTCCATATGCGGGCCCGGCGCCAGGGCTAGTGGAAGGTGTGTTCCAGATCAACGTGCGAATTCCAGCGGGAGTACGGCGGAACACGAATGTTCCGGTCTTAGTGCAGATCGAGGATAAGCAGACGCAGCCTGGCGTCACGGTCGCAACTCAGTAGCCCGTCCGAGACCATAACGCAAAAAAGAGGGCCCGGATTGCTGGGAGGCGCTACCCGGGCCTTGAGGGAAGAAATGAAATCGTTCAGCTAGCGATGGCTGCCCCCGCGACTCCCGCCACCACCGCCGCCGGATCGGCTGGCCGGAGCGCTGCGTCCACCACTGCTCCCGCTCGGCGCGTTGCGAGCCGGCTGAGAACTCGGTGCACCGCGCGGCGCCTGATAGTTGGGCGAAGCGCCGCGAGGCGCCTGATAGCTGGGAGCCTGATAACTCGGCGCCCGTTGCTGTACCATCGGCGGACGGATGCGCACTGCCTCGCTGTTACCGTTCAAGGAGCGCACCGCTGGCGAGAAATTGTTAACAGGGGGCGCGCTACTCCTGGTGTTATCAAATCGACCCCCAGTGTTGGAAGCTCCACTCTGCGGTGACGCTACGGTTGAACTCGATCCATGAATCGGCTCACCGAAGCGGCCCCACGCGTGCGCCGCGCCTGCTGAGGGAGCCGCCGTATTGCCTCCCGGAAAAGCCCCGCCGCGATTGGGCACGCTGAAATTAGAACGGGACATTTGTTGCATACCCCGCTGTTGCTGCTCGAACGGCACGCGCGACACGCTGGAGGCCGGACTACGGCCAGCGAAGCTCTGAATGTTGCTCTGCCGGAAGTTCCCTGCCGCCGCGCGGTCAGACACACGTAAACTGTTACGGTCCGGCGATATTGGCAGAACGCCGCGGACCATCCCCGCGCCCTGAATTTGGCTCGCATTCATAGCCGTGAACCGTCCGCCACGGCCAAACTGAGCGGTATTCACACCGGTGATTCCACCCGCCACGCGAGCATTGCGATACGTGTTCACGACATTCACGTTATTGACGATGGTGGTGTGGCTGCCGAAGAATCCGCTGCGGTATCCGCCATAAAAGCCACGGCCCCACCAAGGATGGAACACTTCAAAGGGCGCGAGCGCTACCCAGCCAACGTTCCCGAAGCCAAACCCGACACCTCCGACGCCGCCAAATCCGAAGAAGCCGACATAAGCCGGCGCCCAGTAATGACGCCCGTAGATCGGACCGGGATACCAAGCCCAACCCACCGGACCGTAGAACCAGCGTCCATAGTGATATGGCGCCCAACCCCAGGGATCGTAGCTCACCCAAGTCCAGCCGTAGTAGTCTTCCCAAACCCAGCGCCCATTTTGATAGGGGGCCCATCCAGGAGGAACGGTGGGAGCCCACACCTGGCCATAGCTAGGATCGTTTACCCAGCGGCCATTTTGATCGAGATCTTCGACACCAGCGACATCCGGGCCGACATGCTCGTAGCTACGGGAGCTAGTGAGATAACGATCGCGGTCTTCGTTCCAGCGGTCCCAAGTGTCGTAAGGTATCGCGCCGGTGACTTGAAACTCGGGATCGGTCGCAGGACCACGGGCATTCATCGTTCGACCCGGACCAAGCCGCTCAGTACCGCGCGGGCTGCCAATCTCGGCTTCGCCCGAGCGAACAGTGATCTCGGATGTGCCGTCTTCCCGAACCATGATGCGGTAAACGCCCTCCCGCAGCGCCCGCACGGCCACACTGGGAGTATCCAGTTCCACCTGCGCTTGGCTGGGCCGCAATACGCGCAGGAGCACGGTTCCAGACGCAATCTGTATCTGAAAACCCCTCACATCCATGGCCGCGAATCGAACCTCGCTATTAGGTGCGAAACGCAGCATGTTCGCGGAATCCAGCTCGACTTCACCTCGTGCCGACGAACCAGTTAGAAGCGCGTCGCCGGCCATGACGGGAGTATTCATCACCGCAGCGATCACTTCCCCGGAATCCCCGCGGCGCATGGAAACGTCTCCATTGATGACGCTGATGCGGGCCACCGCTCGACCGGGCTCGTACTGGCCGTCGGGAGCGTCCGGTGGCGCGTCGGGACCATCGGGCGGCAGAGGCGCGGGTTGTTGAGCGATCGCAAGAACTGCCAGAGCGAGTAGTGCTGGTAGCGATAGGAGAATGCTTTTCATGGCAGCCACTGGGCTTTCAAGCGCTCCTAAAAGGCAATCCGTAAACCATTTAGTAACCTTCGCTTTTACAATGGTTTACGCCGTATTGAAAGGCTTTGCAACTGGCTCAAAACCACCAACCCTGATTGTAAAGGGCCGAAGCCTTGTATTACCCGGCAAAAGCCAGTAAACTACAGTTAAGCTGTCTTCCGCAACCACAGTCAACGCTTCCCTGCCCGAGGTCCACTCGTCCGTTGACACCGCGCAATCCTCACTCTGGCGGCGCATGTTTGCGTTTACCGGGCCGGCGTATTTGGTCAGTGTGGGCTACATGGATCCGGGTAACTGGGCGACAGATCTGGAAGGCGGAGCGCGCTTCGGCTATCAACTCCTCTGGGTGTTGATCGTATCGAATCTGATGGCGATCCTGCTGCAAACGCTCAGCGCGCGGTTGGGGATCGTGAGCCAGCGAGATTTGGCGCAGGCCTGCCGGGAGACTTATCCGCGGCCCATTTCCTATTCCTTATGGTTCCTTTGCGAAATCGCGATCGCGGCTTGCGATTTAGCAGAAGTGCTGGGCGCGGCCATTGCCCTGAACTTGCTTTTCCACATTCCGCTGCTGATCGGAGTGCTGGTAACCGCGGCCGACACGTTGCTGCTACTATGGCTGACCAGGCTCGGAATTCGGATGATAGAGAGCATAATACTCTCACTTATCGCTGTAATTGCGGCCTGTTTCGCGGTGGAAATCATCTGGGCGGGGTGGCCGGAATTCGGACCGATGGCGCGTGGCGTAGTGCCGCATTTGAACCAGCACAACCTATATATCGCGATCGGAATCCTGGGCGCCACCGTAATGCCGCACAACCTTTACTTGCACTCGGCGCTGGTCCAAACCCGGCGCATCGGAAAAAAGGAAGCTGAAAAACGCACAGCTTGCCGCTTTAACCTGATCGATTCGACCATAGCGCTGAACGGCGCCCTGCTGGTGAATGCGGCGATCCTGGTGCTGGCCGCGATGGTGTTCTTCAAACGCGGGATTGTCGTGACGGAAATCCAGCAGGCCAACCAGTTGCTCTCACCATTGCTCGGCACCACCATGGCCAGTGTGTTGTTCGGTGTGGCGCTGTTGTGTTCGGGGCAATCGTCGACACTGACCGGCACGATGGCGGGCCAAATCGTGATGGAAGGGTTCCTGAATTTCCGCATGCGGCCGTGGCTGCGCCGGTTGATCACGCGAACCATGGCGATCATTCCGGCGGCTTTTACCGTTTATCTGGCCGGCGAACACGGCACCTATCAGCTTTTGATTCTCAGCCAGGTGATCCTGAGCATGCAGCTTCCGTTTGCGGTAATTCCGTTGATCCATTTCACCAGCAGCCGCGAGCGTATGGGGGCTTTCGCTAATCGAACCTGGTTGAGAGTGCTGGCTTGGTCCACTGCGGTGTTGATATTGGTCCTCAATGTATGGTTAATGGCGACTTCAGTGCGGGACTGGATACATGGCGCGGGCAGATGGCGCGGCTGGTTGGAACTGGGCCTGGGCCTGATACTCACGGGCCTGGTAGTATTGCTGGCCTGGGTGATTTTGCAGCCGGTGCTTCCGCGTTGGATTCGGAGGTTTGGCCGCGCGCCCATCGAGCTGCCGAAGGCGGTGGCTTCGAATTTGCCGATTCCGCTGTACCAAAAGATCCTGGTTCCGCTCGATCACACCAGCCGTGATCGGGAGGCCATCGCACACGCTAGCGCGCTAGCAAAACAGCATCATGCCAAGCTTTATCTGCTGCATGTAGAAGAGGGCGTGACCAGTCAAGTCTATGGGCCGCTATCCTCGACGGCGGAAGTGGAAGCCGGGCGGGAATATCTGGCGGAAATCACACGCGAGCTGGAGAATCAACAGGTTTCGGTGGAGGCAGTGGTGCGTCACTCTCGCGATCCCAAAGACGCCATCGTGCATTACGCTGAAGAGCTTAAGCCAGACTTGGTCGTGATGGGCGCTCACGGTCATAAGGGCTTGAAAGACATCGTCTTCGGGACTACAATTAATGCAGTACGTCACAAACTAAAGGCTCCTCTCTTAGTGGTTCGAGGCAACAGCTAGGCGATTCCCCGCCCTATTTGGGCTTTTACCCGCCCTATTGTTGCGCGGCGGTTGTGTCGAACGGATACAGAAGGCCGGCCTATCGAGTTACAACGAGTCTTATTTTCAACAAGATAGATTGGCGAGCGAGTTGCAAGCTTGGTGGTTAAAGCGATGCAAAAAGTGTTCATGCTCGGATGCATGGTGGCGGCTCTGGCGCCACTGCATGGCTCGACCCTCCAGCAACTCAGCTTGAACGATATGATCCAGCTTTCCACGGCCATCGTTCATGGAAAAGCGCAGCAGACTGTATCCTCTTACAGCGGCTCCATCATTTATACCCACTACAAGATTCAGGTCAGTGAGACATTAAAAGGACCCGCCGCCACCCAACTCGATATTGCGGTTCCGGGCGGAGCCTCAAACCGGTTCCAGCAAACTTTCGTTGGCGCCCCTATCCTGGCGCCAAGCCAGGATTTTGTGTTCTTTCTCTGGACCAGCAAATCCGGGCTGACGCAGATCATCGGACTTTCCCAGGGGCTGTTTGCAGTGAGCAAGAACTCCGCCGGGCAGTTGATAGTGACGCGCGTGCCGTCCAGCGAACTGATGTTGAATGGCGCGGGACAGCCGGTCAGTGATTCGGCGATGCAGATGCTGTTGAGCGATCTGCGCAGCCTGATTCAGACTGCTGTTGGCAGCCGAGGCGGAAAGTGAAAAGGGCGGGGCTGGTTCGTCTGATAGCGGTAGTGCTAACACTATTCTCGCTGGCCGCAAGTGCCTCGGCCTACTACTTCTACGTTTCCTTTAACACTTCCTCGGGGCCCTATAATCCAATCGTTAAGAAATTCAATCTAAACGCATTGAGAAATAATACCGTTCCGTATTTCATATCCAATCAAGGTCCGGTGAATACAGTATCGGGTGATAGCTACCAGGGTATTGTGAGCGAGATTCGCGCGGCTGCCGACGTCTGGAATAGCGTCAGCACCTCGCAGATCCGGCTGGGATATGGCGGATTGTTCACGGCAGGGACGTCGGAGACTGCGCCGGGGATCGATGTCCTATTCAACGACGATATTCCGCCTGGGATCGTGGCATTGGGTGGGCCCATGACTACGGCCGGCTTCGGCTTTGATGCCAACGGCAACACCTTCGTTCCGATTGTACGCTCGAAGCTGGTTTTGCACGGCGACTTCAGTTTGATCCGATCGGACCAGAGAGCCAGCTATTCGGAGCTGTTCTTTGTGACGCTGGTCCATGAACTTGGTCATACGATGGGCCTGCAGCATACTTTGACATCCAGCGTTATGGCGACGCAGACCACCAGCACCTCCAGCCGCGCGACGCCCCTGGGAGCGGACGATATGGCCGGCATTTCCCTGCTTTACCCGGCCGCGGGCTACCTGGCAACCGTCGGGAGTATTAGCGGGAGCGTAACGCTGAATGGAAACGGAGTGAATCTGGCGTCGGTGGTTGCGATTCCACCCAGCGGTCCGGCAATCAGCAGTTTGACGAATCCAGATGGCAGCTACCAGATCAACGGTATTCCGGCCGGCATCTACTATTACGTGTATGTGCATCCCTTGCCGCCGCCGATAGCGGGCCTGGAAACCACGCCGGACAACATCGCCCTCCCGGTAGATGCTAACGGCAATTCCATCCAGCCGAACTACACGGCGTTCGCGACGCAGTTTTACAATGGCGGCAACGGTGCGCGGGATTGGACGCAAGCGCAGACGGTCTTTGTCTCCGCAGCCAATGTAGCCGGCGGTATCAACTTCAATGTAAGTTCGCGAAACTTCCAAGCAGTTTCTTCTGTACGCACATATGGATTCTCGCCGAGCGGTGTGCCCGTTACCCTTGCCCCGGTGACTCTAGGATTGCAGACTCCCATGCCATTGGCGGCGAACGGCTCGGGATTGTTGCAGGCAAACAACACAGTAACGCCCGGGCTGAGCGTAAGCACGCTCGGAGGCGTGGCTCAAATCTCCTCTCTGCGGCCATATCCGCCGCCCACTCCCTATATAGCCGTGAATGCTTTGCTGAATCTAGGCGCGGGCCCTGGACCCAAACACTTGTTATTCCTGGCCCCGAACGATCTGTACGTTCTTCCGTCTGGATTCACAGCGGTGATTAATGCGCCGCCTTCTATCAACAATATCGTTCCCACTTACGATTCCAACGGGAATCGAGCGGTGGCGATTTACGGATCGGTCTTCCAGCCCGACACCAGAATCCTCTTCGATGGTCAGGCGGGCGTAATCGAAGGGGTACAGGCCGATGGCTCGCTGCTGGTAACGCCGCCGCCGGCGCCCGGCAGTTACACGGCCAACGTGGTGGCGTTGAACTCCGACGGGCAAAGCTCTTCCTTCAATCAGGCCACACCGCCAACGTACACTTACGATCCCGCGGGCATCCCGTCACTCACAGTGATGCCCAGTATCATTCCGCCCACTGGTAGCACCGTGGTCGACATCGTCGGGGTCAACACGAACTTCACCAATGCAACGACACTCGGATTCGGAACCAGCGATGCCGTCGTTCAAACCATCACGGTGCTCAGCCCGACGCACCTGAGCGTGGTGGTTTCGGCCAGCAACGCCTGGGTCCCGACCAACGGAATCAGCGTGACCACTGGTTTGCAGATTGTCTCTCAGGCGACCGGCAATCAGATCACCGCGACTGATCCGCCACAACAATAAGCTGCATCAACGGTGCTAACTTTGGCCCCGAGGGCAGCTCATTCGTGCCGCAGTGCGACCATGGGCTCGACGCCGGCGGCGCGGCGGGCGGGCGCGTAACCCGCCACGAAGGCGACCACCAGCATCACGCCCACAGCGATGACGATCGTGGACGGATCAGTCGGCTTCACTCCAAACAGCGCGGAGGAAACCAGCCGTGTCGCTCCGAGCGCCGCGGCCAGACCGACCAGCATGCCGACACCGACTAGCTTCATGGTCTCTCGCACTACCATACCGACCACTTTCCGCCGGCCCGCGCCCAACGCCATGCGGATGCCGATCTCATTGGTCCGGCGGGATACCGAATACGCCATCACGCCGTACAAGCCCGCGCTAGCCAGCAGCAGCGCCAGCCCTCCAAACACGGACGCGATCATCGCCATAAAGCCCTGCAGGATCAGACCATCGTCTACGCGTTCCTCCACACTCTTCACGTCTAGAAACAGGTTGCGGTCGTAGTCCTGAAAGCGGCGGCGCAGTTCGGTGAGCGCAATGGATGGCTCTCCGGCGCTGCGGACTAGCACGGTGAGGTCGCCCAGCGGCAGGTCCTGCAAGACAGGGCAATAGACTGCATGCAGAATCTTGTCCTTGGCGTCGGAACTCTTCACGTCGGCGACCACGCCAACAACCTGGGCGGTCGATTCGGCGCCAGTGCGCTCGAACTTGAAATGCCGGCCGATGGGATCCTGTCCTGGGAAGAAAAGCCGCGCCACGGTCGCGCTGATCACGCAAACTTTAGGCGCGTTCTCGTCGTCCCGGGCTTCAATCTGCCGGCCTGACAGCAATTGCAGCCCCACGGTCTCGAAGACTCCTGTTCCCACCAGCTCCCGGTTGATGTAAGAGTCATCGCCCGAAAACGGGATCCGCCCATCGACCGAGATTTTGAACCGGGATCCGCTGAATCCCCCGGAGGGGTAGTTGAAAGTGACGGCTGTAGCCCGGGCGCCGGGCAGGTTCTCCATCCGTCTCGAAATCTCTTTCACCATCGCGCCATTGGCTGGGCGGCCGCCTTGAAAGGTGGTCCACACGGCGTAGAGATTATCGCGGGAGAATCCGGGGTCAAAAAGCTTCAGGTTGCGCAGGGTCCGCACCAGCAAGCCGGCACTTATGAGCAGCAACAGCGAGAGCGCCACCTGCGCGGCCACCAGCACCTTGCCGGTTTCCCAGCCGCGTCCGCTGCTCAGCCCGCGCGCGCCCTCTTTTAGCATAGGCGCGAGGTCCAGATTCGCGGCGCGCAGTGCGGGAGCGATTCCGAACAGCAACGCCGCCGCCAAAGAGATGACGGCCGTAAATGCCAGCACGCGGGAATCGGTTTGCGCAGCGAGATAGAAAGGACCGTTGATGTGCGATGTCATCCAGCCCAGCAGGAGCCGACGGCCTCCGGCGGCGAACACTAGTCCCAAGGCCCCGCCGCCCACCGAGAGCAGCACGCTTTCGGTAAGGAACTGGCGGATCAGCCGTCCGCGGCCGGCGCCAATCGATAGCCGGACAGCAACCTCTTTCTTCCGTGCTGCCGCCCGCGCCAGCAGCAGATTGGCGACATTGGCGCAGGCAATCAGCAGCACCAGCCCCGGGACCACGACCATGATGATGAGAAGTAGAGCCCGGGTGGGCGCGTCCCACGAACCGTAGCCGTTCCCGGCGGGAACCAGCTCGAGCCTTTTCTCCAGATTCTCGCGGCGTTTCTGTTCGTTGATCTGACTGCCGGCGCGGTCAGTTAGGATCTGCTGGTAAAGAACATTCACTTCAGCCTGCGCTTGCGCCAGAGTCACGCCGGGCTTGAGCCGCGCCATCAGTGTAGGCCCATACTGGTCGGTTAGATCATAGCTGATAGCGGAACCCTGATCACCGTGCACCCAAAGCTCGGTCGAGGCGCTCGGCGATACGCGCGGCTGAAGCATGAAGGGTAGAGTGAAATCCGATGTAAAGGTCTGGTTGATCCCGAGAAAACCGGGAGGTGTTACGCCGACGATGGTCACCGGCAGGCTATTTATCATGATGCTCTTGCCGATCACCGATGGATCGAGTCCGAACCGCCGCTGCCAGTATTGATAACTGATTACGGCTACCGGTCCTTGCGCGCCGCCGCTGCCAGGAATGCGGTCATCGTCGGGAGTAAGCAGGCGGCCGGCCGCGGCATCGACGCCCAGCACGGAATAGTAATCGCCAGACACAAAGATTCCAGAGGCATGCTCCGGCTCCTTATCGATTCTTACGCTGGCCGGTACCAGCAGCATGTAGCTGTAGGCAAAAGCCCCGGAGAAAACTCTGTTACGGGCCCTGATTTTCTGGAAGGCCGGGAACGAGACTTGCGAGTGGAGCTGCACAAGCTGCTGTGGATCTTTGACGGGTAGCATGCGGAGCAGCAGCGCGTCCATCACGCTGAACAGCGCCGTGTTTGCACCGATGCCCAAGGCGAGCGAGAGGAGCGCCACAGCCGTGAAGCCCGGGCTGCGCCGCAACATACGCGCCCCGAAACGGACGTCTTTCAGCAGGGTATCGAACCAGTGGAATCCGTGCATATTGACTGCCCTCCCTGGTGGTTAGTCTCTCACGATCTTTACTAGACGGCTGGAAGAAGGTTACGTCCCTTAAGCTGTGTCAAGTTTGGTAAAGTAGGCCCAGTGCGAGTCGTTCTTCTCGCAGCTTGCGCACTCACTTGCTGGGCTGCTACCACTGACGACCAATTCAACGGCCGCTGGGACATCAGCGTTAACGGCTTATCTTCTCCACGCGGTTGGTGGCTGGAGGTGTCAGGTGCGGGGACCAATAACCTAAAAGGCAAGTTCGTGGGCGCTCCGGTCGGGCAGATCGACGAGATTCCCAAACTATCCATTTCCGATGGAGAGCTGCGTTTTGCCTTGCAGACCCGGTATCGCCGCACGCCCGCTCCAGAAATAGGCTTGTATTGGGCACGTTTCGAGGACGGGAAGCTGAAGGGGACGTTCGAGATTGAAGGCGACCCTTCTTCCTACCTGGAGTGGACCGGGGTGCGCGCGCCGCAACTTCCAGACAAAGACGACCCTCTCATCTGGAAGAAGGGTGACGCGGTGGTACTGTTCGATGGGCACGATCTGACCGGCTGGCAAACCGTGGGTTCGGTGCGAACCTTGGGGTGGACGGTGAAGGATGGCATCCTGACTAATGGGATCGGCAATACGAATCTGGTGTCCGAGAAAAAGTTCATGAACTTCGCTCTGGACGTCGATTTTCGGTTGGGTCCGCGCGGGAACAGCGGTGTCGCGCTGCGCGGCAGATACGAAGTGCAGCTCGCCGACGATCCGGACCGGCCGCCATCCAATCGGGGCAGCGGAGCTATTTTGGGCCGCATTGCGCCCATCATTAATGCCGCCCGGCTGGCGGGCGACTGGCAAACGCTTTCCGTGCGGCTGGTGGGCCGACAGGTGACTGTTGTCCTGAACGGCACGCGAGTGATCGACAGGCAGAACCTGGATGGGCCCACAGATATCGCGTTGGACACCAATGAAGGTGAATCGGGGCCGATCCTGCTGCAAGGCGATCGCGGGCCGGTGGCATTTCGAAAGATCGTAGTCTATCCTCTGATCAAGCGGCCTTGAGCGCGCAAAAACTAGCACGTTTGTATCGAGTGCGAGGACGAGTGCAAGGTGTCGGCTTCCGTTACTTTGTCGAGCACGCTGCAAACGCACTAGGATTAACCGGCTGGGTACGCAATCGCGATGATGGTGACGTCGAGGTCTACGCAGCCGGCAATTCCGCGCAGCTTTCCGAGCTGGCGGGAATGCTGTGGAAAGGCCCGCGGTGGGCCGAAGTTCGCGCGGTGGATGAGTCGGAAGCGGCGCTCGAGCAGCACCATGGCTTTTTCGTAAGGCATTGATCTCGACATCATGTTAAGATCCCCGATAATGCGAAGTATATCTGTCTCTATCTTGATTCTGACGGCGTGGCCGCTGCTGGCGCAGGAGACTCCCACGGAACGCGAAGCCGCCCGGGACGTGTTGCATAAGATGGCGGGGCTAGAAAAATCGCTGGACATCCCGGCGACCGTGATGCGCCTCACGGCGGCGAATCCGGCTCGCGAGCAAGTGGTGGCACGGGCGAAAGAGCTGATGGATAAAGAGCTGTTGGCGCTGTCCGACGACATCACCAAGAACCCGGAAATCGGTTTTGTGGAAAAGCGCTCAATCCAGAAGTTGAAGGCGTATCTGGAGCAGCACGGCTTCGATGTCAAAGTGGGGGTGGGCGGTCTGGAGACGGCCTTTGTGGCGCGGTACAAGGGCAATAACGGGCCGCCGAACCTGGGTGTGATCGTCGAATATGACGCCCTACGTGGAACGACGCGGCCGTTTCATGGCGACCAACACAGCGCGCAAGGACCTGTTGGAATCGCGGCAGCGGTGGCCATTGCGGAGTGGCTGGCCAGGACGAAATCGCCCGGCAGCATTATTGTGTTCGGCACTCCGGGCGAGGAGATGATGCCCCCCAATGCCAAGACCGTCATGCACAAGGCGCATGTATTCGACGGCACGGACGTAATCGTGCGCAGCCATTCCTTTGGTACAACGCTGCGGGCGGCGCCGGGCTTTGGAACGTGCTGCATGAACATCGATGGGGTGAAGTACATCTTCAGCGGAGCGCCCGCGCATCAACTAACAGCGTGGGCCGGACGCAATGCGCTCGAAGCAGTGATTCACCTGTTCGAGAACATCGACAGCGTGCGGAGCAACATGCGGCCCGAAGCGAGAATTCAAGGTGTAATCACCGAAGGCGGCGCGGCGCCCAACGTCGTACCGGACCGTACGGCGGCCGATTTCTACATACGCTACCCGGACGCGATTTATCTGGAACAAGTGCGCAAGTTTGTCGACGACGCGGCCAAGGCTGCGGCGTTATCGACCGGGACCAAGGTCAAGATCGATAACTACGGCCAGAACCGCGATGGGATTTCGGTGGCCATGCTGGATGAGGTTGGCTTCGCTTATATGAAGATGTACGGGGCCAAGAAGGTCCAGGAGGAACCGGGAAAGCCGCAAGGATACGAAGAGACCGGGAGCGTGTCGAGCGAGATTCCTGGCATGGGATTTGAGGCATATTCATCGAACTTTGCCAACCATACGTATGAAATGGAGGCTGATGCATTGACCGAGATCGGGCATCAGGGATTCCGAGTGGATGCGCAAGCTATGGCGGCGCTCCTGTTCGATTTCGCGACGCATCCGGATTATCGGGCAGCGGTGAAGCGTGAGTTCGATGGCATCAAGGCGCTGTTTGGGGAGTATCAAGAGGCGTTGAAGAAAACGTATACGGTGCCGAGGGTGCCGGAGCCCAATTAGGTGGTAAGAGGTAGGTGGTTGGTTAGGCTAACAGGCGGGCGGCGTCTTTCGCAAAATAGGTGAGCATGAAATCGGCGCCGGCGCGACGGATGGCGGTGAGAGATTCCATGACTGCACGGTCGCGATCGAACCACCCGTTCTGGATGGCCGCAGTGATCATGCTGAATTCGCCGCTCACCTGGTAAGCACCCAACGGCAGATCGAAGCGATCGCGAGCCTGGCGGATGATATCGAGGTAAGGCATCGCTGGTTTCACCATAATCATGTCGGCGCCTTCTTCGATATCGAGCTCGATTTCACGCATGGCTTCGCGCGCGTTGGCAGGATCCATCTGGTAGCTGCGGCGGTCGCCGAACTGCGGCGTGGATTCGGCGGCTTCCCTAAACGGGCCGTAGAAGACGGATGCAAACTTGGCGGCATAAGAAATGATGGGCGTGTTCGAAAAACCGGCCGCGTCGAGCGCTTTGCGGATGGCCGCCACCCGCCCGTCCATCATATCGCTGGGTGCGACGATATCGGCGCCGGCACGCGCGTGTGAGACCGCGGCTTTAGAGAGCCACTCGATCGTCGGATCGTTCTGAACGTCTCCGTCCTTCACCAACCCGCAGTGTCCGTGGCTGGTGTACTCACAATTGCAGACGTCGGTCATCACCAGCAGCTTGGGGACTTCCCGCTTGAGCGCGCGAACAGCTTTCTGGACGATCCCGTCCTCGGCATAGGCGCCCGACGCGATTTCGTCTTTGCTATCGGGAATTCCAAACAGGATCACGCCACCAATTCCGAGCCGCTCCGCCTCCGCGCATTCCTTCACCAGGTTGTCGACCGAGAGCTGAGCATTGCCCGGCATGGAGTTGATCTCCCGCCGCACACCTTCGCCTGGACAGGTGAACAGCGGGAGGATGAAGTCGGCCGGCTCGAGCTCGGTCTCGCGCACCAGACGGCGCATGGGCTCGTTAGCGCGCAGGCGTCGCATCCGGTGAATGGGAAATGGCATGGGTCAGGCTTCTTTGATGGTCACCGACTTCAATTGGTCGCCGCCCTGAATCTTGTTTACGATATCCTGTCCGCTGGTTACTTGCCCGAAAACGGTATGCTTGCCGTCCAGCCAATCGGTGACGACGTGGGTGATGAAAAACTGGCTGCCATTGGTGTTGGGACCGGCATTGGCCATGGAGAGCGAGCCGACTTTGTGCTTGTTGGGGTTGCCCTTGGTCTCGTCTTCAAATTGGTAGCCGGGACCGCCGCGCCCGGTGCCCGTGGGATCGCCGCCCTGGACCATAAAGTCGGCGATGACGCGATGAAACACGGTGCCGTTATAAAAGCCTTCGCGCGCCAGGAAGACGAAGTTGTTGACGGTCTTGGGCGCGTCTTTCGCAAAAAGGTCGCACACGATGCTGCCCTTCGAGGTTTCCAACGTGGCGCTATATTTGCGCGCGGGGTCTATGGTCATCGAGGGCGGAGCCGAATATTGTTTTGACATAGTTCCAGTGTAAGGGGTGCTGAGATTTCAATTGGGTGCGGTCTTGGGCGAAGCCAGATATTTATCAGGTATCGTAAGGCCTTGGCGCTCGGAGTCCCACAGAATGGTCATGATCTTCCAACCCGCTGCGGTCTTCACCAACTGAAAACTATTGACGCCTCGCGCAAACGGCTTTTCTCCGTGCGCGCGGCGGGATTCATAGGTGGAAAAGACGTGCGCAATGTCACCGAAGGTCTCCACGCGCCGGGCCACTTCGGATTCATAGAACGCAGCCTTCTCGAAGTTCGCGCCAGCCCGCTTTTCGTAGTCCTCGGGCGTCATCACAGACGGAAGAGAGCCCTGGGCTGTCTGCCGGATCGGAATCAGCCGGGCGCCTTCGGCGAATAACGAACGAAAACGAGCCCAATCGCGTGATCCCGCAGGACCAGAGATGACGTCGTAGCAGGCGTGAACGGCAGTATCGATGGAGTCGCCGTCACTAGCGATAGCGAAGGGCGCGAGCGCACTTATCACAGCGGCGTAAACAAAAAGCTTCATAGGACCAGGATAAGAAAAAAGGGGCCTATTAGCTCGGCCCCCTATTAAGAGAGTTGCTGCTAGTTAGAATCGCAGGCGGAGACCGAACTCCATCCAGCGCGATTGCGCACCGTTCGGAGTGGTGTATTGGGCAGTGATGTTTCCGAACGTCTGGGGACTGTTGATGTTGAGCGTAGGAGTCCCCGAAGTGGACAACGCCGGCTGGAAGTGGTTCAGGAGGTTCACGAACTGGAACGTGAAGGTGGCGCCGAACCGCTCCCTGACCATAATGTCTTTCGAGAGGGTAGCGTCCAGGTTCCAGGTCGGGAAATTGCGAATGACGCCAGCGCCGTTTTCGTTCTTATCAACGCCCAGGACCGGCGGCCGGAACTCGTTGTAAATCGCACAGGGGCTAGAAAACATGTTCATGCCGGAGTTCCCGCTGGTGCCGACGCCATTGCAGGGGGTCACATTGGTGTGAGCGGAGTTGCCGCCGGTGAAGGGCGCGACGGCTACAGCATTCTCATAGTTGCCCGTGTTGTTATTCCCGTATACCTCGCCGAAAGCTTGAGCATTGGTATTGCTTCCCGTGCCGACACTGATTTCGAGCGGAAGACCACTCTGTGCGGTAAAGAGCGGCGCGATGCTCCATCCGCCGAGAACTTTGCCGATGAAGCCCTTCTGGTCCCTGAAGACGGGAGGCTGATATAGCATCAGAAGACTATAAACGAACTTGACATCAAACGGCTGGGGTCCATACGCGTAGCCCAAGTTCCAGGGATTGATGGTAGTCACCGAACTGGAGGCCTGTACCACGCTTCCCGAGCCCAGCGCACGGCCCCAAGTGAAATTCGAGCTGGTCGTCAGACCGTGCCAGTCCTTGGTGGTGAGTTTTACAAACGCGGCGTTGTAATTTCCATAGCCCAGGCTGTTGATCAACTCGAAGGCGGTCAACTGAGGATTAATACCTGTGCCAAGCGAGGGGGAGCTGAGCAACGTGCGATTGAGAGTCCAACCATTTGCAGAAGACAGACTCTGCCACAGGCTATACACCTGCGTGGCCTTTATGCTGGCGCCGAACTTCGACACCACCGCTGCAGTACAACTGGCGGACCCGGTACAGAACGGAGAATTCGGACCGCCCAGTGCCGCCTCGAAGAACGGCTGCGCGGTCACGGAAGTATTGCCGGCGCAGGTGGGACCTGAAAGCCCGCATATCTGTGAGAACACACTGGCATACGCCTGCGCGAAACTCTGGCCGCCCAGCGTTGTCATCCATGGCACTGCGTCGACATTGATCTCCTGGAATTCGTTCGAGATTTTGCGGCCGATGTAACCGGCTTCCAGAATCATCTTGTTTGAAATAGCGCGTTGTACGGTGAAAGTGAACTCATCGGAGTGATTTGGCTTGTAGTTGGGATCGAGGGCAGACCCATCGCTGGCCTGGGCGTTGCCGTTCACACCTGGGAAGTAGGGTTGCGGAAAATTCTGAGAAACTGCCGGCAGTGGCGCGGTGTTGCCGTCCTTTCCAATGCGGAAGGCTGTAGCAGGGGTCAAGCTGCTCTGAGCCGCGCACGTCCCGTCGGAGGCAGGAAGACACGATACGGCTTGCAGAATACCGGGGCCAAGCAGCGGCACCAGCACCAGGTCTACACCGTTGGTGCGGCCATAGATTCTGGCGTATCCACCGCGGATGACAGTCTTATCTCCCAACAGCTTTCCGAGAAAACCATCCGTAAATCTCGGGTTCCACGCGGCCGAAATGCGCGGGCTTAATCCCTTATAGTACGGGTTGTATGGATACTTCTCGCCAGTGCCAATATTGCGAACAGTTTCAAAGCCGATTTCCGGAGCGTACGCTTGGCCGGCGAGGGCCGCTTTCTGGCGATTCGCCAGGAAGTCGCTCAAAGCGATTGGGGTTCCGGCATCATTCACCAGTTGAACCTGTTTGCCGTTGATCTCGTATGGCGGCATGGCGATGCTGTAGGCCAGGCCATATGTGAGCGTAAAGGTGGGCTTCATGTGCCAGGTGTCACTGAAATAGAGATCATAGGTGGGGATAATGCTTTGGTCGAAGCCAAACCCTCCCGGCGGCTGCAATGTCAGGTTCTGTCCGGCGCGCGTGTACATCACCTGAGACTGACCTACAATTCCAAGGACTTGTGAGTAATACAGGGCAAAGTTGGTAGCCTGGCTCGCGGCTAAACCGGCGGGCGTTGTATAGGCTGAGGTAGGGATGCCTGCGCCGTTCGTAATCTGGTAGGTAATCGACGTATCGATTCCCACACCGTTGTCGTTGCGCGAGTGGAAATCGTAGTTACGCATGTATGAGCCGCCGAACTGGAAGAGATGGTTCCCGTGCAGCCAACTCAGATTGTCTGAGTAGAACTGGTCGTGGCCGTCCCAGAAACGCTGGCGGGTGTTCTGAGAGTTGACGTTGGTGGGAATCAACGCGTTGGTCGCTGCAGATTCCCCGCCCATTTCAAGGGCGCCGCCTAAGCCCGGAAGCTGGGGCACACCGCCGAGATCGGACCATTGCCAGAAGTTCCGAAGATAACTGGCGCGAAATTCGTTGGTGATGTTGGACGTGAGCTGTCCGGTAAGCCCGCCGACGATGAAATCGGGTTTTTGGGGCCGCGGCGCCGTCGCAGTGTATTGCCCCGAGGCTGTCAAAGTGGTCTGGTTGCTGGTCTGCTGCAGATAGCTATAGTAACGATAGCTGGACATGAACTTCCATTTGTCACCGAAGTCATGATCGATTCGCGCGACAAAGAAATTCGACGACTGAGGGAGCGCGAGTGTCCCGAGATAGCCCTGAGCATTGACGCCGTCAATTCCGTTCCCGGTATTGCTGAATTGGGGATCGTTCGGCAAGGGCATCTGGTTCCACACCTGCTGAACGAGCGGGTTGATTCCCAGGCCACGCGGGTCGCACATTTGCCCCCCACAAGTTGCCGGCTGATAGGTAGTGCCTTGGTAGGTGACCGGGAAAGGATTCATGTTGTAAGCCGTTAACACGCCAGCAGTGTTGGGAAGCTGGATGACGCCGAGCTTAAGCAACGCCGTCGGCACGCCTCTTTCGAACGAGACCGAATTCGGGTAACGCATGCCTTCGTAGTTGGCAAAGAAATAAGTTTTCCCGCCCCAGAACTTCGGTGTTAACGGGCCGCCGAGAGCGCCGCCAAAGCGGTTCCTGTGAGTAGTGGGAAGCGGAGTGTATGGCGTACCCGTCTGTGCATCGGGAGTGTGATTGTTTTTCCACAGATTAGCCGCGCCAACATTGTTCGCGAAATAAAACTCGTAGAGGGCGCCATGGAAAGTATTGGTACCGCGCTTGGTGACCATCTGCACCTGGCTGCCGGCGGCAGCGTTAAAATCGGCAGTCTGTCCGCTGGTGCCGACCTTGAACTCCTCGATGCTCTCGATAGGAGTGGGAATTACGCCGGTGGGTGTCCCGCCGGTCGAACCTGTTCCGGAGTAGCCGTTGCCGGGCGTGTAAGTGGTGTTGGTCCCAGCCATATCGTCGCTGTTATTACCACCATCCAATTGGAAGCCGTTCTGATCTGTGGCGGCTCCGGCGACATTTCCGGTCGGCGAAACACCGACCTGAAGCACCGAAAGCGTGGAAGCATCACGACCGAGGTTTGGCATCAAATTCAGGGATTCATTCGTGATCGTCGAGCCGACAGTCGCGTTGAGGGTCTGCAACTCCGCGCCGGCAGCGGCTTGAACTTCCACCACAGTTGACGTCGCGCCCACCTGGAGTGTGACATTGAGCGTGAGCGATTCGCCGACATCCACTTTTTGTGCTGCCAGACGGGATTGTGTGAACCCAGTTGCCGTAACCGTCACGTCGTAAGTGCCTGGCGCGACGCTGGGAAAGGTAAACCGGCCGACCTCGTTTGTCTTGGCCGTCTGGGAGGAGTTAGTGGTGGGATCGGTAACTTTGACCTCGGCGTTGACAACGGCTGCGCCAGACGGGTCGGACACTTGGCCGACGATTGTACCGGTGGCAGTTTGGGCCCATGCAGGAACGGAGCTGAAAGCCAACAAGATGCTCGCGCAGACGACAGCGAGAACAAAGGAAGACACACTACCAGCGGTGAGCCTGTAGCAGCTCGAATTCATAACCCCTCCTCCCCCGAAACCGGGAGACAGCATCTTTATAGATTCTGCAACCAACACTCAGTCCGGGCAGCCTTGGCCGAACACAACTTTGAGGCATTGTATTCCCAGCCTGACGGTTGTGTCAAGTTAATTTAAATAGTTAAATCAGAACTTTTTTGAATAGGAGTCTAGCGAGTACTAGCCGTACGATTGTATTTTTTCAGAACCTGTTGCAGGGCGTCGTGCGGGAGCGCAGTGACCGTATGACCATCGACGCCGGTCATATCTTGAGCGGCTACGAGTGCATTGACGATGGCTTCTTCGGTGGCTTGCACAGTGGCGTCGAAGATGGGGCCGAGGGCGTCGTTGGGAAGCATGGACAGAGTCGCCATGCCACCGGCCGGTTTAGCGGCGTTGGGGTTGGCGGTGGAGAAGGCAATAAATATGTCCCCGGAGCCGTTGCCGGAGGTCGATCCCATGCGCGCCAGACCCAGAGATGCGCGTCTTGCGAGGCGCTTGGTCTGATTCGGCAGCAGCGGCGCGTCGGTCGCGACGACGATGATGATCGATCCTCGTTCTTCAGCTGGCCGTGCCGTGGAGGCGACCGATGGCCGGTCGAGTTCCTGGCCTACCGGCACGCCAGCGATCCGTAATTGCCGCTTCGCGCCGCAATTACACTGAACCAATGCGGCCACGCGATATTGGCCCGCGATGCGCGATGAAGTTCCAATGCCGCCCTTAAATCCGAAGCAGATCATGCCAGTGCCGCCGCCGACGTTGCCTTCCTGAACGCGGCCTGACGTTGCGCCGTCGAGCGCTTGTACTACATGCGCCGGCTTGACGTGAAACCCGTTGGTGTCGTTCAGAAATCCATCATAGGTTTCGGCCACGATGGGAAGGGACCAAAATCCCCCGCCGAAGCTATTGGTTCCAGGCTTGCGCTGATGCTGCACCTGCCAGGCGATGTAGGCATCGCGCACGACGCCGACACTATGCGTGTTGGTAATGAGGACGGGGCCATCCAGAAAACCGGATTCCTCGAGCCACGTGGTTCCAGTCATCTCGCCATTGCCGTTGAGCGAGAACCATCCCCCGAATGCCGGATCATCGGATTGCTTGCCGCGCGGCCAGATGGCGGTGACCCCGGTGCGAACTGAGGCCCCATCGATCAACGTGGTTTGCCCGACTTCGATGCCTGCGATGTCGGTGATGGCGTTGAGCGGACCTGGAGTGCCTTCGAGCGGAACACCCAAGTCGCGGGCGCGAGGCGGTTGAGCTATCGCCTGAATCGTCATGATGCCGAAAATGGCAGCGAATGAACGCAGCGAAACACGGGTCATTTGCTTAATATATATCCGCGAGTGGCCAGGCGCTTGCCCGACGCGGCGTGATCCTGCTTCGACATCGCCTCCACACCGGTGGCGTCGATCCAACGATTGTAGAAATTGAAAAGACCGCAGACCATAATCGCGTCGTAGACCCCTTCGTCGGTCCAGCCAACCTGATGCAGGTAGTCTATGTCGGCCTGTTCGACCGACGCGCAGTCACAATTCACCTTCTCGATATAGGCGAACATCGCTTTTTCCGCATCGGAGATGGGTGCGGTCCGGAAATTGTCGAGTACGGCGTCGACCTTGCCTCGATCCTCGAGCAGCTCCGCCGCGACCGCGGCGTGGCTTTCGATTCAAAACGAACAATTATTAAGCTTGGATGTGAACGCAGCGATCAACTCGCGAAGTCCTGGGCTCAACGGAGAGGGGCCGCGCATGACCGCCTGCGAGAAGCGCTCCAGATGCTCGGTCGCTTCCGGTTTGAATGCGAACAAATACAAGATTCCTGGCAGGCCGGCGCCGGCCGAGCGCATATTACGAATCAGGTCGGCATATCCACCCGACCCGTGAGCATTATTTTCTATGTCGCGAAGATACAGCGGCTTCATAAACGTAAATCCCTCCCCGTCATTTCCTTAGGCTGTTTTTCGCCTAGGAATCCCAACAATGTCGGCGAAATATCTTGCAGAGCGCCTCCCTGCCGCAAGACGCGCTGTGTTTCGTCGACCAGGATGAATGGTACCGGATTGGTGGTGTGGTAAGTATGCGGTCCCTTAGTAACCGGATCGATCATGGTCTCGGCGTTGCCATGATCGGCGGTAATGATCCACGATCCGCCGGAGCGCCGCAGCGCCGCGTAGAGCTCGCCGAGTCCCGCGTCGACGGCCTCGACCGCTTGTACCGTGGCGGCCATCTTTCCCGAATGGCCCACCATATCGGCATTGGCGTAATTCATGACGATGAAGTCCAGGTCACCCTGCTCAATGGCCTTGACCACAGCCGCGGTGACCCCAGGCGCGCTCATCTCCGGTTGCAAGTCGTAAGTGGCGACTTTGGGTGATGGCACCAATTCCCTGCTCTCACCCGCGTATGGCTTTTCGTTGCCACCGTTGAAAAAGTAAGTTACGTGAGCGTACTTTTCAGTCTCGGCTACGCGCAGATTCTTCCAGTTCAATTGCGCCATCACATCGGCCAGGATGTTGTTGGGGTGCTCGCGCGGGAGCACGAAGGGAACCTTGAAGGTCTTGTCGTACTCGGTCATGGTAGCAAAGTGAAGATTTTTCGGTGCGAGCGACCGCGACGGTTTTTCAAGCGCAGTATCCGTCAGGGCCATGGTCATTTCGCGGGCGCGATCGGCACGGAAGTTGAAAAAGATGCAGGCATCGCCATCGCGGATCAAGCCGACTGGCTGGTGGTGATCGTCAACAATAGTGACGGGCTCGACAAACTCGTCGGTGATGCCTTGTTCGTAAGATCGCTTGAGGGCGGCGACCGGATCGGCGTTTTTCTCGCCCTTGCCCAGCACCATGGCGGCGAAGGCACGCTCGATGCGGTCCCAGCGCTGGTCTCGATCCATAGCGTAGTAACGGCCGGAAACAGAAGCGATCCTGCCTATACCGAATTGACGCATCTCTCTTTGAATTTGTTCGAGGAAGCCCGCTCCGCTCTCGGGAGGCGTGTCGCGGCCGTCCATGAAGCAGTGCACGAAAACCTGTGGAACCATCTCCTGCTTCGCCAGCTTGATCAGTGCATGTAGGTGCGTGAGAAGCGAGTGTACGCCGCCGTCGCTGCACAGTCCCATTAAATGCAAACGATGGGTGCGGGCATGCTGCATGGAGTCCAGCAGCACCGGATTCTTGAAGAAATCGCCCGAAGCGATCATCTGGTCGATACGCGTGACATCCATCAGGATGATCCGGCCGGCGCCGATGTTCAGATGCCCGACCTCACTGTTACCCATCTGGCCTTCCGGAAGCCCGACGGCCTTACCGGAAGTACGAATCAGCGTGTTCGGATATTCGCGCAGCAACGAATCGTAGGTGGGCTTGCGCGCGGCGGCGATGGCATTGCCCTCCGTAACGGACGAGAATCCCCAGCCGTCGAGGATGGTCAACACCAGAGGCTTCTTTTTGCCGTGCATTATTGATGGAACGCTTTCCTGCCGGCGAACTTCGCGCCAGCGCCCAACTCCTCTTCGATACGTAAGAGTTGGTTGTATTTTGCTATTCGGTCGGTGCGACTGGCCGACCCGGTCTTAATCTGTCCGGCACGCGTAGCTACCGCGAGATCGGCTATAAAAGCATCTTCAGTCTCACCCGAACGGTGCGAGACGACGTTGGTGTAGTTCGCGTTGGTAGCCATTTGCATGGCCTCCAGCGTTTCGGTGAGCGTGCCAATCTGATTCACTTTGATCAGAATCGAATTCGCTACACCTTTTTCAATGCCCTCAGCCAGGCGCTCGGTGTTGGTCACGAACAGATCGTCGCCGACGAGTTGAATCTTATCCCCCAATGCGTCAGTCATGAGCTTCCAGCCGTCCCAATCGTCCTCGGCCATTCCGTCCTCGATGGAGATAATCGGATATCGCTCCACCCATTTGGCCCAGAATTTTACCATTTGCTCAGAAGTTCGCTGGCTCTTGTCGGACTTCTTGAAGACGTATTTGCCGTTTTCGGAGTCGTAAAACTCGCTAGCGGCCGGGTCGAGCGCGATACTGATCTGCGCGCCCGGCTTGTAGCCGGCTTTGGTGATGGCTTCGAGCACCGCTTCCAAAGCTTCTTCATTCGATTTCAGATTGGGCGCGAAACCACCTTCATCACCCACCGAGGTAGAGTAGCCACGCTTCTTCAGCACGCCTTTCAATGTATGGAAAACTTCCGTTCCCATCCGTAAAGCTTCGGCGAATTTGGCCGCGCCGTGGGGAACGATCATGAATTCCTGCGGGTCAACCGAGTTGTCGGCGTGCGCCCCGCCATTGAGGATGTTCATCAGCGGAAGCGGCAGCAAGTTCGCGCTCACACCGCCCAGATATCGATACAAGGGCACGCTTTGAGACTGCGCGGCAGCGCGTGCCGCGGCCATCGACACGGCCAGGATAGCGTTCGCGCCCAGCTTGCTCTTGTTGGGCGTGCCATCCAGTTCTATCATCTTGTGATCAATGGCGCTTTGCTCTTCCGCCTCCATCCCCGCGATCGCCGGCGCAATCTTTTTGGTGATGTTTTGTCCAGCTTTGCGCGTACCTTTGCCAAGATAACGCTTCTCGTCGTTATCGCGAAGCTCGACGGCTTCGTGCTCTCCGGTGGAGGCGCCAGAAGGAACGGCCGCCCGGCCGAGAGTGCCGTCAGCTAGGCGCACGTCGGCTTCAACGGTAGGATTGCCCCGCGAGTCGAGAATCTCGCGGCCAATCACCTGAATGATTTCCATACCCTCTCATTGCAACATACTTGACCATGGACGAACGCGACTTGTGGAGCGATTGGCCAGCAGAAAGAACCGGTTGGCGGAGGCGGGCACTATCGTATGCGTGCTTGGGGCAGCAGCAAGAATGACCCGTTGGAGATTA
>Ga0210401_10000573_pt1 | contig 44682 bp, 43 predicted proteins | sample IncBWH32MmetaG_FD_150866 | JGI IMG/M metagenome (GOLD analysis project Ga0210401, IMG submission 150866) | Forest soil microbial communities from Barre Woods Harvard Forest LTER site, Petersham, Massachusetts, United States - Inc-BW-H-32-M | ecosystem: Environmental > Terrestrial > Soil >...
CTCGCTCGCGGATGGAGTTCGGCGCGGAAGAACGAGGTCATCGATGTCGCGTTGCGATCGAGGACTCAGCGCGACGAGCTGCTGCGAAACTTCCGCGGCGCGCCCTACGCGTACGATATCGTGATGGACGTCGGGGCTTATCGGGACTTGCATCGGCATCGCAGGTGCCAGCAGTTCCGGCAAAATTATTCCACCAAGCTCGGTTTTGCGACTCCGGATGCGATCGAGGAGGCGGGATTGTCAACGCGTTACGCCGCTTTAATGTCACATGCCAGTAACGTGGCAGTCACTTTGCCGGAACCCGGTTCGCATTATTTGCTACCATTTGCAACCAAATCGCGGTTTCTTTTCAAGCTGGATTTTCCGGAGGCGGAGTATATATCCAGGCTTCGTTCGGGCGTGAAGGGGCACTTCAGCTATCGCCATATCGCATGGGAAATGAAGGAAAAAATGGTAAAACTCGAGCCTGAGCTCGGGCGGCTGATGGAAGCAACACCACCCTGGGTTGAAGATCCACTGACGCGTTAATGGCGGCGTGTCCACGATTCGACACGAAAAACCTGTAAATCTTTCCGGCCTTTGCCCGGGCCCCGTGGAAAAACTCCTTTAAAAACAATAGTTTGATCTTTTGGCAGCGTAGCTGCGATAAGCACTCTCGGTTGCAACTATGAGGTACATGCAGCCTGAAAACGTGGCGGTTGCTTTCAGCGATCGCGCATCGCACATTTCCATCAGGGAAAGGAGTTCATATATGAACCGTTTAGTTCTCGCACTCGCGTCTGTCGGGGTGCTCGGAATCGCGCTCGCTCCGACTGCCCGCGCGGATGAATGGAACAAGAAGACGATCATGACCGTCAATGAATCGATTCAAGTTCCGAACAAGGTGTTGCCTGCCGGTAAGTACGTAATCAAACTTCTGGATTCACCATCGGATCGCCATATCGTCCAGATTTTCAACGCCGATGAAACACACTTGGAAACCACCATTCTGGCCATTCCGAATTATCGGCTGCAGCCGACCGGAAAGACTGTATTCACGTTCTGGGAAACGCCTCCCGGACAACCCAAGGCTTTGAGAGCCTGGTTCTATCCCGGCGACAATTTCGGACAAGAGTTTGCCTATCCGAAGTCGGCAGCCGTTCAGATAGCGGCTGTTGCTCATCAGCCGGTACCGACTACTGAGGCTACGCAACCCGCCGAGATGCCCTCGGCCGCAGTGACAACGACACCGGCGCCGGCTGAAGAGCCGCGTCAGGAAGTTGCGCAGGCAGCGCCGCCGACTCAGCCTGAGGTTCAGCCCGCACCAGCACCCGCTCCCGCTCCCGAACCGGCTCCTCAGGAACTTCCGAAGACTGCCAGTCCCTATCCTCTCGTAGGATTGATTGGATTGTTTTCAGTGGGCCTGTACTTCGTGTTGCATGTGGTCCGCACGTCGTAACATAGGTTAGAGACCTATGAGCAAGGGGCGCGGCGTGATCCGGTGGATGTTGGCTGCCCCGTTCGTGGTGTTGGTTGCCGCTGGGTTTTACCAGAAGACTGCGCCAACACCCGACGGGCAGGAGCCGCAAAATTACACCATCCGGACCACGTCGCGCCTTGTTTTGTTGGATGTCAGCGTCAAGAGCCGGGACGGGGGCTTTGTCTCGGGCCTGACGCAAGACAGTTTCAAGGTATACGAGAATGGAAAGCCGCAGCAGATCACGCAGTTCGCAAACGCCGATATTCCCGTGACCGTCGGAATCTTGGTGGATGAGAGCGGCAGTATGCGGCCGAAGCGCGCGGAGGTGATTGCCGCGGCGCTGGAATTCATCAAGGCCAGCAATCCGCAGGATGAGGTCTTCGTAATCAATTTCAACGAGAAGGCACGCCACGGGCTCCCCGATACCGTTCTGTTTTCAGACAATATTGACCAGTTAGGCACTGCTTTATGGCGGGGAATACCCGAAGGACGAACCGCGCTTTACGACGCAATCGAAATGGCGCTGCATCAAACGGACATGGGAAGGCGCGACAAGAAGACGCTGCTGGTGATCAGCGATGGCGGGGACAACGTCAGCCAGCACAGGCTTCCGGATGTCATGCACGATGTTCTGGAATCGATCGTGACTATTTATACGATAGGCATTTTCGACGAGAATGATCCGGAAGCAAACCCAGGCGTACTGAAGCAATTGGCCCAAGTGAGCGGCGGAGGATCATACTTTCCTAAGACCCTGGAAGAGGTGGTCCCGATTTGCCGCCAAATCGCGAAGGATGTTCGCACGCGATACACCGTCGGATACATTCCGGATTCGAGCAACGGCAAGCCGGAGCGGCAGATTAAGGTAGTGGCCTCGTCGCCGGAGGGTCAAAAATTGAATGTTCGCACGCGGACCCGCTATTTGTTCACTCCCGACAGCTTGGAAGCGGATAAGAAATGAGAACCGTCCTAAGATTGGACTCGGCTCCCGAGCGTCAGACGCCGTCGCGGCGTCATTGGCTGGCTGGTTTCGAATGGTTTTTCCTGCTGGTGGGTTTGGTGGCGCTGGACACTTACGTGTGGGTAAACACCAGCTCGACTCTGTCCCAGGCCTACCAAGACTGGGCTTTCGATCAGACCTTGCGGGGGCAAACGTCCACGATTCGAGGGTTTGTGGAAGATGAGTTTTCGTGGTTGTTCGGCTCGCAGCGCGAAAAAGTGGAGGCTCCCGAGGCGGCCCCGAAGTTTCAGCCGATGCCCCAGGGAAAGCCGCCGCAGCCTTCCGAAGTGATCGGCCGGCTGGAGATTCCTCGCCTGAACCTGACGGTCATGGTGCGCGAGGGCGCCGACGGTAAGACCCTGCATCAAGCGGTTGGGCACATCCCCGGCACGGCGTTGCCTGGCTACGCCGGGAACGTAGCGCTGGCTGGGCACCGCGATACCTTCTTTCGGGCGCTGCGCAACATCAAGAAGGATGACACCATCGAGTTGGAGACGGAGAATGGGACCTATCGCTACCTGGTGGAGTCCACCGATATCGTGGGGCCGAGAGATGTCGGCGTGTTGGCTGCCTCGCACGGGCAGACTCTGACCCTGGTGACCTGCTATCCGTTTTATTACGTAGGATCAGCGCCCAAGCGGTTCATCGTGCACGCGGCGCAGGTATCGCCTATCCCGCCGCGCCTACGGCAGCAAGGCTCCTGAGCTTAGCGGAAAGCGTAGTTCTTTTGAGGCCCAGCATTTCGGCGGCGAGTTTTTTGTTGCCTCGCGTTTTCTTCAGGGCCTGTTCTAGAATGTTCAACTCTATGTTTCCCACCGTGCGCTCGAAATCGAGGCCCTGATCGGGAAGCGCAATGAAGGGCTGCGTGCCCGGTTGGAACGCGACCGGATGGGTCCGCGGCGGAAGCGGGAAATCGCCGGGAAAAAGCGCGGGCCGGTCGCCGCTGAGCACTACTGCTTTTTCAACTGCGTTTTCCAGTTGGCGGACGTTGCCGGGCCAGTCATGAGTGGCCAGGCGATCCAGCGTCTCACGGGAGATGTTCTTAGCCGGGATTCCTTCTTCGCGGCAGATCCTTTCGATGAAGTGCCGAACCAGGAGCGGAACGTCGGAGGGGCGCTCCCGCAAAGGCGCGATCGGGAAAGGCACCACGTTCAACCGGTAAAAGAGATCTTCGCGGAACTTTTCCTGCTTGGTCAATTGTGCTAAATCGGCATGGGTGGCCGCGATGACACGAACGTCCACCCGCACGTTCTCCGAACTGCCCAGGCGCTGGAACTCACGCTCCTGCAAGACGCGCAGGAGCTTGGCTTGCAGGCTTAGCGGCATGTCCCCGATCTCGTCCAGAAAGATGGTGCTGTGGTTGGCCTGCTCGAAGCGTCCGACGCGATGATTCGTCGCTCCGGTGAAAGCTCCCTTCACATGACCGAACAGTTCGGCTTCGAGCAAAGCCTCCGGCAGCGCGCTGCAGTTGACTGAGATCATCGGAAGGTCGCTGCGGTTGCTGGCGGCGTGAATGGATCGTGCGACGATTTCCTTGCCGGTTCCGGTTTCGCCCAGAATCAGCACTGTGGAGCGGCGGGGAGCAACCAGGCGTATGCACTGAGCGATCTGCTCGAGAGGACGGCTTTCTCCGATCAGCAGACGCCGCCAGGGTTCGGCTTCGCGATCAACCGGCTCAGCGGCGTATTCGGCGGCCAGCTTGGTATTGGCCGCCATGTAAAGAAGACTGGTAGCGTCTCCATGCTCGAAAACGTGGAACGCACCGAGCCGGAGCAGGCCGACAATTTCGGTGGGTCTGCAGTCAGGCGCGTGAATCACCACCGGCGTGCCGGGCTGCGCCTGTTGCAATTCTTCGAGGAGACCGGCAGCCGAAGCCCGGTCAGGAACGGGAAGGCTCACTAGTACGACGTCGAAATCCTGGTACCGCAATATGTTCAACCCATCCAGCGCGCTCTTCACTAACACCAGCGAAAGGCGGACGTTGTCGACGATTTCATCGGCCCGATCGGAGATCCACAAAACTCTCGGTGTAGGAATTGGCGTCAACCTCTGTCGCTCTTCCATCGGCTATCGGGGGGCAGGCTTTAGCTAAATTGTTTCTTACTCCGGTGCGCGAATTGGTTGTATTCCCGGGGGATAGCGCAGGCCGAAGAGCCAGCATCGGTTCGATCGCGCGGGTGTTATCTTTCGCCGGGGATGTGATCGCGATACAGCTTCCAGTTATCGACCAACTTTGTCACCACTGTATTGCCAACGCGCCAGGCCGCTTCGAGCGCGGGCAGATAGGCCGTGTATTTCCCGATCTTATTTCCGGCCAGGCTTTCGGCGGCAGTCATCCCGGGCCGCTGCTGGTCAAAGTCGCTGGCGGTTCGCAAGACCAATACGCGAGCCGGATCCACGCGGCCGGCTTTGGCCAGAAACGTCAGCGACTGCAGCGTGCCGGTGTCTTCCATGGCGGTAGTAACATAGTTGCCTTGGCCGTCGGTGTGATAGCGAACCCAGTCGTTAGCCCACTCATTCAGCATCCGGCCATGCCAAAACGTCGACGAAGAAATTTCGTCGCCTTTGAGCACAAACGGCGGACGGCGCGCGTTCGGGATGTCGAACTGATTGCGCTCGTTCCGCATCACGTCGTTGTCCGGGAGCGGAACATTGCGCGTCAGATTAAACGCCCAGTTCATTAGACCGGCATTCAAATGGTAAACCTCGCCTGAGTCGATGACAGCCTGATGCGGCTGTTCGTACGGTACCGACCTTCGCAGCGGTACGTAGCCGGTCTTCCAATCCGCTGGAATTTCGCGCGCGTCGATCTCATGCCCGAGATCGCCATCTACCACCCACTCCGCCCAGGCCGCCGATCCGAGCGAGCCATCGGCCGGATCGATCCCCGCAATACCGGCCACCAGCCAATAGGACTTTCGCAAGTCGAAACGCGGATCCAGGCCGAGCGCCATGATGCTGGCCGCAGCCTTTGCCGTTCCGACTCCGGTGACGATGCCGAGTACGCCGTCGTGATTCATGCGCAGGTCGTGATAGCCCTGCGGGAATGCGATGACGCGATCCAGCTTGCTTCTTTCCACCCAATATTGAAATTCGCCGGGTTCGTCGCCGGTGTCGGCCCCACGCTCGAACATGGTGACCACCACAACTTTGACGGCGATGGGCTTCTCTTCGGCAGCGGCGCAGGCGATGGCCACTGAAATAAGGATCGACAGGGACGCGGTCCGGGGCATTCACGTATCGTAGCCGACTCTCGCCTATAATCAAAGGCGATGTCGTGGAGGGCGGTTCTGTCAACTATCGTCGCCATCCTGCTGGGCGCGATTGCAGCCGGAGCTCAACCCACCCCTTATAAAGCGCCACGGACCGCGGATGGCCATCCCGACTTGAACGGAATATGGCAAGCGCTCAACACCGCGAATTGGGATATCCAGGACCATTCGACGGGGGCGGGAGCGGTTGTCTCACTCGGCGCTGCCGGCGCGATTCCTCCCGGCCAAGGCGTGGTGGAAGGCGGCGAGATTCCCTATCAGCCATGGGCGCTAGCTAAGAAGAAAGAAAACTTCGCAAAGCGGTTGACCGCCGATCCGGAGATCAAATGCTATCTTCCGGGCGTCCCTCGCGCCACCTACCTGCCGCTTCCGTTTCAAATTATCCAGGGCGCGAGGTCGGTCATGATCGCCTATGAATATGCGGACGCCGTCCGTAATATCCCGCTCAGTAATCCCGGCGAAAGTCCCGCGCCGGCCTGGATGGGGTGGTCGGTTGGCCGCTGGGACGGCGATACGCTGGTGGTAGACGTCACGAGCTTCAATGAAGATACCTGGTTCGACCGGGCCGGGGATTTCCACAGCGATGCCCTGCACGTGGTGGAGCGCTATACGCCGCGCAGTCCTGATACTCTAATTTACGAGGCGACTATCGAGGACCCGAAAGTCTTTACGCGACCCTGGAAGATGAGCATGCCGCTGTATCGCCATGTCGAAAAGAATGCACAGTTATTAGAATTCAAGTGCGTCGAGTACGCCGAGGAATTGATCTATGGACATCTTCGAAAAAAGCCGGGCAAGTGAATTATTCACGAGCGTGATCGCCCTCTCGTTGCTCTGCGCTATCGCAGCCCCGGGCCAGGTCGCCAGCAAGACTTGGACCCAGCGGACACCCGACGGACAGCCCGACCTCGAAGGCTATTGGTCGAACGTCACTATTACGCCGCTGGAGCGCCCCGCCGAGCTGGCCGGGAAGGAATTCTACACCCAGCAGGAACTGGCGGATCAGGAAAAAAAAGCGGAGGTACCCAGAAGTGCCGAGGAAATCGCCGGGACGATCGCGCACTACGATTTCCATCAGTACGGGCTGGACCGGACGCAGACTAAGCATGGACTCAACGTGCGGACTTCGCTGATCGTGGATCCGCCGGATGGAAAGATTCCTCCCTTGACTCCGGAAGCGAAGAAGCGGTTGGCAAAACTTGCTGAGGAGCGGAAAAAAATAGGCCCTTATGATGGCCCTGAAAGCCGTGGTCTGGGCGAGCGGTGCATCGTGATGGCGCATGAAGGACCGCCTATGCTGCCTCCGGCTTACAATGCCAATCTTCAGATCCAGCAAGGTCCCGGATACATCGCGATTCTCCACGAGGAGATCCACGACACCCGCATCATACCTTTGGATGGGAGGCCGCATCTAGGGCCGAACATCCGCGAGTATCTGGGAGATTCGCGCGGCCACTGGGAGGGCAATACGCTGGTGGTGGATACGACCAATTTCAACGACAAGACAAATTTCCATGGGTCGGGTGAGAACATGCATGTGATCGAGCGCTTCACGCGCGTCGACGCGGAAACCATCCTCTACCAATTCACCGTGGAAGATCCGACCACCTGGACCAGACCCTGGAGCGCAGAGCTTCCAATGACCAAGATTAAGGGCCCGATCTACGAGTTTGCATGTCACGAAGGCAATTTCGATATGGTGAACAATCTCACCCAGGCTCGGGAACAGGAAGCGAAGGCGGCCGAGGAAGCCGCCAAGAAAAGTCCGAAGTGAAACTGTCAGAGTAGGAGACGAATCCGATGCGGACCATAATATCCGTCGCCGCTATTAGCGCTGGTTTGCTTTTGACTGCCCTGCCGGCGCTTCCTCACCATGCCTTTGGCTCTGAGTTCGATGTAAGCAAGCCGCTGAAACTGCAAGGCACGGTAACCAAGTGGGAATTGGTGAATCCGCATTCCTGGATCCGCATGGATGTGAAAGGGCCGGACGGAACAGTCGTGAACTGGATGATCGAAGGCGGCAGCCCGAACTCGCTGTTCCGGTTGGGATTCAACAAGAATTCGCTGCCCCCTGGCACCGAGATCATCGTTGAAGGCTATCAGGCCAAGGACGGGTCGAATCGGGGCGTGGGCGCGAAACTCACGTTCACCGATGGGCGGCAACTGTTTCTGGGAGGCTCGGCGCCGGGCGCCAATCCCGACGACGGCAGCAAGAAGTAACCCGGCTTGCCGTCTAGAGTTGGAGCGCCGGGCTAACTGGAGACTTCCGCTCTGTCCACATGCGGATGGTCGCGCGAAGATCGGATAGATCGATAGGCTTGGTGAGATAGTCATCCATGCCCGCCCCGATGCATAGCTCGCGGTCGCCCTTCATAGCGTGTGCCGTCAAGGCTACGATGGGCACGTGCCGTCCTGAAGTTTTTTCTGCTGCTCGGATGCCCTCCGTCGCTGCCAGGCCATCCATGCGCGGCATCTGCACATCCATCAGGATCAGATCGAACGGCTGCCGCTCGAAGGCTGCCAGAGCTTCCAGGCCATCGACAGCCAACACGACCTGATGTCCCGCTTTCTCGAGTACCGCGGCTATCAAGCTTTGATTCACGAGATTGTCTTCGGCCAGCAGAACCTGAAGACGCTGTCCGGAAACGCGATTCTCCAGCGCGGTCAATGAGGCCGTGTGGTCCGCCGGCAATGTCGCAGCCAGGACTGCGCCGAGGCGATAGCGTTCCTCGCTCTCGTGCAAAGCTGCGTCGGTTGCCAGGTCTGGAGCCATATGTGCTGCGGTTCATATCGGCAAAGGCTCTCGGAAGCTTAAGTTTTTCTTCAACTTGCCCGGTATAGCGCCGCGCCCGTCCGCTACAATTCAGTAGTGCAGCTCACTTTCGCCGACTGGCTGGTTGTCGCTCTCTACTTCCTGTTTAATCTCGGGATCGGCTTTTACTACAAAAGCCAGGCCGGAGAGAGCGTGAGCGAGTTCTTCCTCTCCGGCAGAAACGTCCCGTGGTGGCTGGCCGGGACCTCGATGGTGGCCACCACCTTCGCCGCCGATACACCGCTGGCTGTCACCGGAATGGTCGCCAAAGGCGGGATCGCAGGCAACTGGCTGTGGTGGAACTTCGTCGCCAGCGGCATGCTCACCGTCTTTTTCTACGCGCGGCTGTGGCGGCGGTCGGGCGTCATGACCGACATAGAATTCTCGGAAATCCGATATTCCGGAAAACCCGCCGCTTTTCTGCGCGGCTTCCGCGCCTTGTATCTCGGCATTCCGATCAACTGCATCATCCTGGGCTGGGTGAACCTGGCGATGGTCAAGATCCTGGGGCTGGTGCTGGGCGTCGACAAGTTCACGGCGCTGCTCATCGTCCTGGGGATGATCGGGCTGACATCGTTTATTTCCACGCTTTCCGGTCTCTGGGGCGTGTTGGTTACGGATGTTTTCCAGTTCGTCATCAAGATGAGCATGGTTGTCGCGCTGGCAGTGTTTGCCGTCCAGGCGGTGGGCGGTATCGACGCGATGAAAGCCAAGCTGATTGCCATCGATCAGGTGCACATCGCGCAGGGCGGGCATGGTTCGGCGCTGGACTTCGTACCCGACCTCAATTCCGCCTGGATGCCCATGATCACGTTCCTGGTCTACATCGGCATGAACTGGTGGGCCACCTGGTATCCGGGCGCCGAGCCGGGCGGCGGCGGATACGTGGCGCAGCGCATGTTCAGCGCCAAGGACGAGAAGAATTCACTGCTCGCGACGCTGTGGTTCAACATCGCTCACTATGCCATCCGGCCCTGGCCATGGGTTCTGGTCGCGCTGGCTTCGCTGATTCTGTTTCCGGGCTTGGCCGATCCCGAGACGGGCTACATCCGCGTCATGATCGCTTATCTTCCTCCGTCGCTGCGCGGGCTGATGGTGGCGGCATTCGCGGCGGCCTACATGTCCACCATCGCGACGCAATTGAACTGGGGCGCCAGTTACCTGGTCAACGATTTTTATCGCCGATTCTTGAAAAAGGACGGCTCCGAGAAGCATTACGTCACAGCGTCCCAGTGGGCCACCGTTTTCCTGACAATTGTCTCTGCTGTCGTGACCTTCTACCTGGAATCGATCGCGGGCGCATGGAAGCTGCTGCTGGTCACCGGCGCCGGCACGGGCGGCGTTCTGCTGCTGCGCTGGTACTGGTGGCGCATCAATGCCTGGAGCGAAGTGTCGGCCATGATTTCGGGCTTCGTGGTTTCGGTTCTGATGCAGACCGTCGCCGGCCTCGACACCGACAAGCCGGTCGATTTCGCCTGGATCATGATCGTCACCGTGTCTGTCACCACCGTGGTCTGGCTGGCCGTGACATTCCTCACCAAGCCCGAATCGAAGGAGACGCTGGTCGCTTTCTATCGCCGCACGCATCCGTCGGCGGCCGGATGGAGGCCGATCGCCAAGCTCGCCCCCGATGTCCGCCCATCCACCGATGGCGCTTCGAACCTCCTCGATTGGATCTGTGGCTGCGCGCTGATCTACGGTGTTCTTTTTGGCGGCGGCAAGCTCCTGCTGAAGGACTACGTCACCGGATCGATCCTGATGGCCGTGGGTCTCGCCGCCGGCGCTGTGATCTATTGGGATCTGTCGCGGCGCGGCTGGAGCGCGGTGGTGGACTAAATGTTGGTGGATTAATCAGCGGCGTCCGAACAGCCACAAAATCACCGACAAGATCAGGCTGATCAGCAGCGACGTCACGATCGGAAAGTAGAAGACCGAGTTCTTGCCGCGGATGATGATGTCCCCCGGCAGGCGCCCCAAGCGGATGGGAAGCTTTTCGCCGATGGAGACAACCAGGCCCAGCGCCAGGACGAAGAGCCCGATGATTATCAGCGTTCGTCCCCAGCGCATATGATTTTATTTTCTCACCCGGTCAGCGCCAACCTCCGGCTTCCCCTATAATTGAGTCGGGCAAAGTTGCCGATCAGGTCTCTGTAAGACCCAGTCGATATCATGCGCTACGTCGCCGCATGGCTGATTAGTTTCGCACTCGGTTGTGCGTCCGGTGCCTCCATCGCGCCGTCTGCGACACCTACGCCTCTGACGGTTGTCTTCCAATTCGACAACCCTCATTCCGAGAAAGCCTTCGAGGAGATGAAGCGGGAGTTGGCCTCTATTTTCAAGAACGCCGGGATTCAGATCGCCTGGCGCGACCGCGACCAGGTCAGCTCTTCGGAGTCGTTTCCCAATCTGTTGGTTGTTAAATTTCACGGCGTATGCAAAATGGATCCGGCCGTGGATCGCGATGAGGACTCCGGGCCCCTTGCATTCACCCATACCTCCGACGGCGTGGTCCTGCCGTTCAGCGAAGTGGAATGCGATCAAGTCCGGTCTTCGCTGCGGCGCGCGGTATCGCGAGGCGATCGTGCCCGCTCCGATATAGTGTTGGGCCGCGCTATGGCTCGCGTGTTGGCGCATGAGCTCTATCACGTACTGGCCCGAACCGAGTCTCACACCGCCAACGGCGTGGCGCAAAGAGCATTTTCGGGATCAGACCTCATCGGGGATCAGTTGGAGCTAAGCCCGGACGAACTGAATAGCATGCACCGATAATGCTGGCTGGCGCGGTTCTCTGGGACATGGACGGCACGCTGGTCGACTCCGAAGAGTTCCACTGGCTCTCCTGGCGCGACACCATGGCGGCCGAGGGTCTCCCCATCACACGCGATCAGTTTGTGGTGACATTTGGCCAGCGCAACGACTCCATCCTCCCCCACTGGCTCGGTGCCGGGGCCACGCCCGATCGCATTCAGCGCATTGGCGATGCCAAAGAGGCGCTATATCGCAAATTGGTTCGCGAAAGCGGGCTCGCTCCGCTGCCTGGCGCAGCCGAGTGGGTGCGCCGATTGCATCAGGAAAAGTGGCGCCAAGCTGTTGCCTCTTCCGCGCCCCGCGCGAACCTCGACGTCGTGCTGGAGGTCATTGGCCTGGCTGGCTGCTTTCAAGCCGTAGCCTCGGCCGAGGACGTTACCGCTGGCAAGCCACATCCGCAAGTATTCTTGACCGCGGCGTCGCGTCTTCAAATACCGCCTGGCCAATGCGTCGTGGTGGAAGACGCCGCTGCGGGTGTCGAGGCCGCCCGCCGCGCCGGGATGCGCAGCATCGGAGTGAGCCGCAAAGGATCGCTCGCGGCTGATGTTGCGGTTTCGTCGCTCGCCGATCTGCCGCCGGACATATTCGCAAAACTCTTGTCGGTCTAGACGCGTCCCGTGGCGATCTGCCGCGCCCAATCGTTCCGTCCCAAAGACGCCGCGCATTGGGTCGCTATCCCATAACCGTAGGCTACTTTGTGAAAAGAAACATCCCAACCCGCTGCTGTTTTGGTCAGGACGGCGTAAGACGCATGCGGTGAAAAAGTCTCCATCGCGTGCCTGACCGGGGAATCGTCGCTATAGGCAGGCAGTCCGACGCTGCCTGGGTTCACGATCATCTGTCCGTTCGCGAGCGAAACCAGGCGCGGGATATGAGTGTGACCACAGACGATCACGGGATGCCGGACGCTTTTCACCAGCCGCAGGATCTCAGGTTCCGGCCGGAGCCTCGGCCCGCCCGATGCCACGTCCTCGAGCAGATAGGTCTCGTCGCTAGCGGGCGTCCCGTGGCACAGAAAAATCTCTTCCTCGAAGATGGCGGTGGGCGGCAGAGTCCGAAGCCACTGGATCGGCGCATCCCCCAGGTCTTTGATCACATAGTCCAGCGTAGGATTCGAGCGGCGGTCTTGCTCGGTAGCCTCGTAAATCTGGCGATCCTGGTTGCCCCGAATCGTAAGGAGGTCGCCCAGGGCCTGAAGGCGATCATAGGTCGCCCGCGGCTTTAAGGGGCCATAGAGGATGTCGCCTAGGTTGAACACCGTATCCACGCGCTGCCTTTGAATGTCCGCCAGGACGGCTTCCAAGGCCCAGACATTGGCGTGAATATCTGCAACGAAGGCGATCCGAAGGGGGTTAGAAGCCATATACAATTGAGAAAGAGGAGCCGATCAGTACCTAGTGTCATCGAAAGCCCTGCACGTTTTCAAGGTTTTCACGTCAGCCTGTTATAGGCATGGCGTCCGTAGTGCAGACATTTGAGGATCTCATGAGCGAGCGGGGCATTCCCTCTCAACTCGACGCCACGCTTCAATCCGCCCAGGAGCTGCAGAACCGCTTTATTTCCGATAACTTACGTCGGATTTTCCTGCTCATCTACCGGATTGTCGGCAACGTGGCCGATGCGCAGGACCTCACCCAGGAGGCTTTTATCAAGGCGCTCCAGCGCCAGGATCAATTGAAGGACATCGAGAAGGCGGCGCATTGGCTGTCCCGGATCGCCAGCAACACCGCCATCGATTTTCTGCGGCGCAACGGCAAGGTCAACTTTTGCGAGATCGACACCTTGATGGAGCCGCTGAGCGAGCCATCCGAGAGCCCCGAGCAGGCGGTGCTCCGCTCCGAGCATCGGGCCTATCTCGAGGAAGGGCTGACAGTACTGACCGAGCGCGAGCGAACCGCCTTATTGCTGCGGGACGTCGAGGGGCTGCCGGCCGAGGAAGTCGCGAGCCAGATGAACTGTTCGAAGGCTACCGTGCGCTCGCACATCGCCAACGCCCGCATCAAGTTTCGCCGCTACATTGAACGCAGCCGTCGCGCGCAGGGAAGGAAGCCGTCATGAAGCACCCCAATGAATTTCAATTGGCGCTCTTTGCCGGCGGTGATCTGGGGCTTTGGGACCGGTGGCAGGTTAGACGGCACGTTTCCCGGTGTTCGCATTGCGACGGAGAAGTGACGGCTTTGCGAACGGCGAGCAAACAGGTGCGCGAAGCTTTGCCGGATCTGCCGAAAGACATCAACTGGAACCGGCTGGCCGAAGAGATGACAGGCAACATTCGCGTCGGGCTAGCGGCGGGCGAAGCGATCGCGCGCTTTGATCGGCCAGTCGTCCGAGTGCGTCCGGCGCGTCTGGGATTAAACGCCGCCTTAGTGCTGGCTTGCGCGACAATCGTGTTCGTCACCGCATTCTGGACCAGCCTTCCGCGCGAGCAGGCGCAACACCTGTCTTCGGCATTGGGGAAAATCTTCACCAGTCAGACCGGCCGGCATCCGGCTGTTGCGCAGGACGATGTGATGCTGGAAGCTTCCTCTTCGTCGATCGAAGTGAAAGAGAACGGCCGCACCATGATGCTGACCCATCCGCGCTCGGACGGCGGCACGGTTTCCATCAGCATGAAGGGCTCGGCAGGCGTGCGCTATGTGGATGCCGATACGGGCCAGGTGACCATCAACAAGGTGTACTATGCGGAGCAGTAGGTTCGTTGCACTGGCATTCCTGCCAGTGTTATCCGCGGCAGTATTGCCCAAGATCGATCTTCCCAAAGATTCGCCCGTTACCGTGGTTTCGGCCGACTTCGGGGACTCGAACGAGACTGCGCGCGGCGGAGCGATGCTGCTCGATTTACATGCCGCCCTTTCACTGCGCAACTCCAGTGCCCGTCGAATTCGTGGGATCACGCTGCTGGTAATGGCGCAGGAGGCGACGCCGGGCGGCAAAGGCTCCGTCACTTACCCCAGCCTGGATGTGGGCCCGCAGGAGACCTTCCCCGTGCGCGTCGATCTGCGGCTGCTTCGGCCGCTGCAGGCCTCGGGTGGCGCTCCCGTCCAGATCGGCCTGGATGGCATCCTGTTCGACGATCTCAGTTTTTACGGTCCCGATAAGCTCAACTCCCGGCGAACGCTGATCGTGAGTGAATTTGAAGCGCGCCGCGATCGGAAGTATTTCAAATCGCTGCTGGCCGAAGGCGGGCAGCAAAAACTCCAGCAGGCCATTGTCGAGAGCCTGGCGCATCAGGCCGATCGCCCGGCGTTCGATGTCCAGGTGGTCCGTGGCGGCCGGGCTACCAATTTCGAGCCGGAAAAACAGGTCCAGTTCGCGTTTTTGAAGCTCCCGGACTCGCCCATTGAGCCGACCGACGGCATGGCACGGATCTCAGGCAACGAGGCGCGGGCGCCCCGCCTGGAAGTGAAGAACCGATCCGACCGCCCGATCCGGTATCTGGAGATCGGATGGATTTTGCAGGACCACAGCGGGCGCGAGTTTCTGGCTGGGTCGGTGCCGGCGGAGTTGCAACTCGGGCCCGGCCAGAAAAGCCAGATTCTCGAAAATTCGACCTTGAAGTTTCCCCAGCGCGGCGGCCAGCCGCTAGCCATTGAAGGCATGACCGGCTTCGTCAGCAGCGTCGAGTATGCCGATGGCAGCGTCTGGATCCCGAGCCGCTCGGATCTGGGCACGCCACAATTGCAGCGCGTCGCCTCGCCGTCCGATGAAGAGCAGCGGCTGGTGCAGATCTACCGCAAACGGGGCATACAAGGTCTGATCGCGGAACTGAACAAGTTCTAGTCGAACCGGCTGCCCGCGGACTGATCTATCCTAGAGGGAAGAATCCGCCATGAATGTTGTCAAGCTCGTTTCCATCGCCATCGTTTCCTTAGGCTGGGCAAACCTGGCCCCGGCGCAGCCGGCTACCGGGCCGGCCGTCGTCCTGGAGAACAAAGAGAAGCCCAAGAAGGACTCCCCGTATCGGATCATCCAGGGCATTGTGAAAGACCAGGCCGATAATCCTCTCGCGGGCGCAATCGTACAACTTAAGGACACAAAAACGTCAAAAGTGATCGATTTCGCCACCAAAAGTGATGGAAAATTCGCGTTCCGGGATCTCTCGATGGGAAACGACTACGAAGTTCTGGCCAAGCGCGGCGATCTCGCGTCTCCGGTGAAGAAGGTGAGCATTTACGATACGCGCAAAGAGGTCATCATCAACTTCACGCTCCAACCGCCGGTCAAGCAGTAGCAGGCCGGGAGCAAGGACGTAGCGTGCGCCGTATTCGCTCGCACTTCCGTTTGGCAACCTCGGCGAACTCCAACAAAAGCTGACACTCGGCCTTCGGCAAAACTCCGACGGCGACCCTGAGATAACGAACCAAGCGCGTATATTCCGCGTGGGCCTTCTTGTACTCCGCCGGCAGGCGGGGGTTTCGGGCAGAGCCGGCGGCTCTTTCCGGGCGAGTCGAGGTTCGTCGCTTAGAGGGTTTTCCAGTAGGGTGAACCATGCCACTCTGTAGAAGCAATCGGAGGACCAAGTGTTTCAGCGCTTTAGTGATATTCCGAACCTGGCTGGAGTCCCCCGCGATGGTGGAACTTCGCTAAGTTACTGACTATAGGGCTCTAACCCAGCCGCTGCCGTTCGTACTAAGCTTCCCCGAACCTTGAGATCCCGCTCAAACACGGCGTAGCGCAGAAATTCCCACGACACCTCTATCATGCCGGTGCCTAGATCGGATGGGCCTCTGGGTTCGACGATCGCGCCCGACGGTAGTGAACTCATCACACCGCCTGTATCCCCATTGGAGGATGAAGAAAGACGGACCGCGACCAGCGGCATGTTGATGCGATACCGCTGCATAGGTTGAAACTCGTTGAGACTTCATTTTGCCAGCGGTCTCCAGCGAATTCAAGTCAATTGTTTGTGAATAATCGTAGGCTGCGACGTTTCCGAGCTGTCATTGGCATGTAAGCAAAACGAAACGCTAACGTGATAAGATCGCGCGAGAGGGGCTATGATGATTCTCGCAAAACGCATTCTATTCGTCTGCCTACTTGTTTCAACTTCGCTCTTCGCGCAGTTTGAGACCTCCGAGGTTCTCGGCACCATTCAGGATCCATCCGGGTCGCCGGTGCCAAAAGCAACCGTGACGCTCACCAACCAAGATACCGGCGTTCAGGTGAAAACGTCCACCAACGACGGGGGCGAGTATGACTTCTTTAACGTTAAGGCTGGGCGCTACAGCGTTTCGGTTGAGGCTAACGGATTTTCGAAAGCGACGGCCACCGATGTGACGGTGAACGTGGGCGCTCGCCAGCGCGTCGATTTGTCGATGCAGGTCGGTGCGGTTACCGAATCGGTCACGGTGACGGGGGCGGCGTCAGTCCTCCAAACCGATTCGAGTGAGCAAAGCCAGGTCATCAGCACGCAGGCAGTTACGGAATTACCGCTCAATGGCCGCAACTACGCGGACTTGGCGCTATTGTCCGCCAACGCGATGAAGTCTCCGATGTCGGATGCCTTTGCGCCCGGCGGAACACCGCGCGAAGGTGCGTTCAATGTGAACGGCATGCGCAGCACGTATAACAATTTCCTCCTGGATGGCGTCGATAACAATGCCTATGGGACGAGCAACCAGGGCTATTCGGCCCAAGCCGTGCAACCGTCGCCGGACGCGATCGCTGAGTTCAAACTGATCACCAGCAACTACAGCGCGGAATATGGGCGCGTGGGCGGCGCCGTTGTAAACGCGGTCATGCGGTCTGGAACCAACCAGCTTCACGGCACAGCCTACGAGTTTGTTCGAAACACCGACTTAAACGCCGGAGGATTTGAATTCGCGCAACCGTATTTCAAGCCGCCGTTGCAGCGCAATCAGTTTGGCGCGAGCATTGGCGGACCATTCATCAAGAACAAGCTGTTCTTCTTTGGCGATTATGAAGGGTATCGCCAATTGCAGCACAACCCTAACTTCGACTCGATTCCGAGTCTCGCTGAGCGCGGCGGCGTCCTTCCGGTTACGGTGGTCGATCCCTTGACAAAAGTTGTGTATCCGGCCGGTACCGCGATCCCGATTCAAAGCCTGAATCCTTTCGCTGCCGCCGTATTGAACGCTCTGCCGGCTACGAATGGCCCCGGCGTCTCCAACAACTACCAGACGCTGCTGCTTTATCGAGACTACAGCGATAAGTACGACGCGAAGCTGGATGGCCAGATTAACGACCGCATGAGCATGTTCCTGCGCTGGAGCCAGCGCAAAGACATCTACTTCCAGCAGCCCAGCATGCCGGGGTTTGCAGGGGGAGATGGGAACGGCTTCATCCATGCAATCCAACAAAACGCTTCCTGGGGCTACACCTGGACCGTGAATGCCAGTTCGATCCTCGAAGTTCGGCTAGGCTTTACTCACGTCCTGGGCGGGAAGGAACCGCCCAACCTGGGAGGCCCTAGCCTGCAGGATCTTTTCGGCATACAGGGCCTTCCAACGACGCCCAACATCGCCGGTGGATTGAATAGCCAAACCGTCAGCGGCTTCACGGCGTTCGGCCGTCAAACCAGCAATCCCCAGTTCCAAAATCCGACGTCCTGGGACCCAAAAGTGAATTTCTCGAAGAGCTTCGGCCGCCATTCGCTCAAGATGGGTTATGAGTACATGCTCATTCACACCGAGGTTCTGGATACGAATCCGCTGTACGGTCAAGACACCTACAACGGCCAGTTCAGCAAGCCCACCTGCGCTCTACTGGGACAGCCTTCCACTTGTTCGATAGCGAGCGACGCGACCAGCTACAACCTTGCAGACTTCATCTTCGGCACCCCGGCCATCATTTCCCAAGGCAGTTATCTGGTAATCAACCTCCGCCAGTATGTGCACTCGCTCTTTATTCAGGACGATTGGCGTGTTACACCGAAGCTCACCGTAAATCTCGGCCTGCGCTGGGACTTCGCAACCCCACTCTACGAGCGCGACAACAACTATTCCAACTTCAACCCCACCACGGATACGATGGTCAAGGCCACGGGCGGAAGTCTGTATAACCGCAGTTTGGTGCATCCCGACTACAAGGACTTCGGGCCGCGTGTTGGCTGGGCGTACAGTATCGACCCTAAAACCGTGGTTCGTGGCGGATACGGGATCAGCTACTCGTTCTTCAATCGGCCCGGCAGCGCTATGGAAGGAATTAACGCGCCGCAAGCCCTCTTTGGAACTTTTAGTCAAAGCATTCCCGCTGGAGGTCCGGTGCCCGCCGGTTTCCTTACTACCGTCAACAGCTTCACCACCGGTATTGCCAATCCTTCCGCCTTCAACCCGGCTAATTCCAACGTCGCCTACATCCCCGCAAACATGCGCTGGCCGTACACACAGAACTGGTTTCTCTCCGTACAGCGCGAAGTCGCCAGGAATACCGTCGTGGAGTTAGCTTATAACGGCAACCACAGCCTGAGGCTCCCGATCCTCGGCGACTACAACCAGGCCGTACCGAGCCCGCCCGGGCAGACGCTGCCACTCGCCGCGCGCCGGCCCATTCCAACCTTCGGTCCGATCACCTGGGTCGACCCGGCAGGCAACAACAACTATAACGGGCTCATAGCCCGCGTGGAGCATCGTTTTGCGCAAGGCTTGTACCTCCTCAACACGTTCGCCTGGGGTCACGCGATGGGAGACTCTGAACAGGCACTCGAATACTTTCCCACTCCGGGTTTTGGAGCGAACCCGCAAAATATTCATAATCTGGCTGCCGAGTTCGGACCTACCAGTTACGACATTAAGTTGAATAACGTCACGAGCGTGGTGTATCAGCTTCCATTCGGCAAGGGACGGCAGTTCGGTTCCAATTGGAACGCGGTGCTGGATGCTGTGGCCGGTGGATGGGAACTAAACGGTATCAATACCGCCCATACCGGGCAACCGATTGACGTCGCCTATTACACCACCCCCGCGGCAATCGATGTCACTGGACTTCAAAACGATTATCGCGGCCAAGCAGAGATCCGCCCAAATGTATCCGGTAGCGGGATCAGCCAGAGCACATCGGCGATGATCAACAATTATTTCGCCGGTTATACCTTCACCCAGCCTACGCCCCAAGCGCCTTTCGGCAATCTGGGACGCAACGCATTCCGCGCTCCCAGCTTCGAGCAGTGGGACTTGTCCGTGGATAAGAACTTCCGGATCCACGAGCGTATAAACCTGCAATTCCGGTCGGAATTCTTTAACATCCTGAATCACACCAACTTCTTACTTCCGGACCCCCGGGTCAGCGACGGCGCAGCGTTTGGAACGATTCGGACGACGTATCCGCCCCGGCAGATCCAGTTAGCGCTGAAGCTTCTGTTTTAGATTGAATGATTTAAAAATAATCTGAGAGAAAAGAGCGCACCCCAGTACTAGTAGTACGTCACCCTTGGAGGAACGCATGGGGAAGCTTTTCAACGTGCACCCCTCCGACGACCAGTTGGACCTTTATTTTGTGGGTCATCTATCACTTGCGCATGAGCAAATCATAGAAGAACACTACCTCGATTGTACTGTTTGCCTGGACCGGCTCTCTTCTGTATCGGAGTTCATTGCGGTTCTGAAGGCCGCCGTCCAGGTCGATTCTTTTCCATCCCACGCAATTCATCCATCCCACGCAATTCATCGGAAGCCCGCGCGATTTGCCGCTTTGTTCCTAATCGCCGCCGGGACCGCTCTGGTATGCAACGCGCCCGCGCCATCGCGCGATTCGCCGCCGATGTTGGCAGACCTAAGCACACTGAAGCCGTTAAAAATCCAACCGCAAGCACGAAGCGTCCGGTCTCCGACTCGGGTTCGTCATTGGCGCGCGCATCGCGTTTTTCAACCGCCCCCCGAACGAGCGCCGCCGCTCGTTGCGGACATAGTGCTCGATATCCCGGATGATTTGATTATTCCGAACGAATGGATGGGGGAGCAGATATCTCCTTTGATGGTTCAGCAGTCGGAGCCGCCTCCCTTACCACCGTTCCAAGCGAAGCCGCGTTGGTTTCGGCGAGTACTGGCGGCGGTGCGAAAGGGTTTCGAGCCGCAGAGGTGGTGATTCAACAGCCGGCGATTATCGCACTGACACTGTCGCCGAGTTACTGGCAATACTGTTCTGACTTACAACGATTGGTAAGTCAGCGCTCGGGGCGCCGGCGGGAATCTGCACGTTGACCTGATAGAGCCCGACTCCTCCGGGCGTCAAGCCGGAGAAGGATACATTGGCGGGTGCACCACCGATAGTAACCTGAGGCCGAATTGCCGTTAGGGCCAGCGGTGAGCCTGGAGCCAGCAGGCCGGTCGGAACAGGCGGATTGGTTGCGCCCATGCCGGTCAAATACAGCATGATAACGTCGCCGGGGTGGGCCGGGTTCTGTGCATTAATGAGATGGAAGTTCACATCCTGAGCGATGACTGTGCCGTCTGAATATGCGGCCAGGACCGGTTGGACGGCCGTGGTGTTGATCGGCTCAGGCTTCGAATAGACTCCGTTGTTGTTGACGATCACCTGGTACTGTCGATTGGCCTGGAGCTCTGCGGGGATTTGCAAATTGATCTGCCCGGCGCTCAAGTAAGCGATCGGCGCAGCCAAGCCGCCGACTGTTACCGAAACGCCATTCACTACGGTAGAGAGGGCTCCGTTCGCTACGGTCCCGTAAGCCGTCCCGGGTGAAAGCGAGGCGCCGAAAAGCTGAACCACAGCGGCCGGTGCGACGGGAAATCCCCCGGAAGAAATGAAACTGTTGATCAGGCCCCCCGAAGCGATCACGGGCAAGTTGTCGGTCACAACCGCGCCGATAACCTCCGTGGAAGCCGGTTGTAAGGGTGGCGCGAAGCCCTGGAAGGCGATGCTGAGGTTGCCGCCGGGCAGCGAATTGGAGGGATGCAAAGGGGTCCAGGTGTGCACATAATGTCCATTGCCAATTCCTATCAATTCAACTCCTGGCTCGCCATTCGAGAATGTCGCACTCACTGCTCCATTCACGATCGGGTTTCCGCAGTCGTCGACAAAAACAACTTCCAGAGGTTCGGGCGCTCCGGTGTGTACAGAAAAATTATCCGGGATCCCTATCTCCGTCAAATAGGTGAGCTGGGGCCGGCAGTTGACGCCCTGAGCGGCAGTAACGGAGAATCCCGCATGCAACGATCGGACACTAGACGTAGACGAGCCAAACCCGACATTGATCAGACCGCTATAGAATCCTACTGCCTGGTTTAGCGGGGCGGCACTGACGTTAAGAGGAATCGGCGTGTTGGAGGCTAGTCCGCTCAAGGGCGTCATGGAAAGCCAGCTTTGACTCTGAGGGGAGGCTTCAAAACTTATCGGAGTCGCGCTCGCCGCTGATAGCGTAATCATCTGCTGAACGCTTTCGGTCGCCCCGGCTGGGGATGTAAACACCACGCCGCCTGCGGAAAGTATCGGGGTGGGTGCGGTTCCCCTGGCGTCCACTTCCAAGACGGCCGGCAAGTAGAGTGTGACGGCGTTGGGGTCCTGAGAAGTGATGCTAATCGTACCACCCACGGCGCCAGCCGGCTGACTACCCAGATTCATGGACACGGTCAGGAGTGTGGCTGTGCCGGGGGCCGTAACTCCAGACGCCGGAGATACAGAGAGCCATGACGTTCCAGCCGTCACATTCGCCGACCAGGTGGAGGGCGAGTCGCCATTATTAATGAGCGAAATAGTGCGCGAATCCAACAGCCCGCTGCCCTGAACCGCTTCGAAGAACACCGCGCTAGGGCTAAGCTGATCGAAGGGGCCATGATCGGCGACAAAGACCGACACCGGGATGTCCGGCATGGTTGTCGATCCAGTGGATCCAGCCGCGGTGGTGATATGAATAAGTCCGGTGTGCGCGCCGGGAGACAGCGTGGAGACAGCCACATTCACGTTAACGAGACAAAGCGTAGTGCAAGCGGCGACGGTGGGGTTGAGCCATGGATATCCCGACACGGCACTTACAGTGACCGGCCCAATCGATCCGGGGCCCAGGCTTCGCAGTAGAATGCCCTGTTGCACATTCCCCGCCGCGACCGAGTCAGAGAAAACTAACTCACTCGGGGTCACATCAAATTGAGGAGTGCCTGCGGTGGCCAGGAGAGTTACCGGAATAATTATGCCGAGAGCGATTCCCTTGCGATCGGTCAGTTGAATTCGCCCGGAATATGAACCGGCAGCGAGAGCGGCAGGACTCACCGTAACCCGGATCTGCGCGGGCGTAGTCGCCAGCAACGGGGTAACGGCTAACCACGACGGGACGGGCGTGCCGGGCGAACCGCTGTCGACCAGCAACGCAAAATCGGTGGCCGTGCCGCTCACGGAAGTGACCACGATAACTTGCGCCGGCGGATTCGGACCGTTGGCGATCGCGTTGAATGCCAGACTGGTGCTCGAAAGTTGCAGTGCCGGATTCTGTGCGACACTCGACGAGGCCGCCAGAATCCAGCCGGCCACAGCGAGCCGACGAAGGAGATTGCTATCCATCACGAAACTAATCGGGCCCGAGAACCACGATCTTTATGGTACTAACTAATCACGGGTGTTGCCAATACTAGAAGCTAAAGCAATTCGGCCATGCTAAAAAAGAACGGGATTTCTACGGCGGCGGTTTCGGGCGCATCCGATCCGTGCACCGCATTTCGCTCGATATTCTTTGCGAACTTCTTGCGAATGGTACCTTCCGCCGCGTTTGCGGGGTTGGTAGCGCCCATCACGTCGCGCCAATGCTTGATGGCGTTGTCGCGCTCGAGCACCAAAACGACCACCGGACCCTCGGTCATGAATGTTACCAGGCCCTCGAAAAAAGGCCTCTCGCGATGTATGTCATAGAAAGCCTCGGCTTGCTGTTTGGAAAGCCGGACCATTTTCATGCCGCGAATCCTGAAATCCGCCTTTTCGATCATTCCCAGAATCTGACCGGTGTGCCCGTTGGAGACAGCGTCAGGTTTGATAATTGCAAAGGTCTGTTGAATTGACATTGCGCTATAGACGGCTTTTGACTTTCTCTCCTATTTCCGCTGGACTGGCGCAGACCGTGATTCCAGCCTGTGCCATGGCCTTCATTTTATCTTCTGCTTTTCCCGATCCGCCCGAAATGATCGCGCCTGCGTGGCCCATCCGGCGGCCCGGCGGCGCAGTTTGTCCGGCAATGAAGCCGACCACCGGCTTCTTGACGTTCTTCGCGATAAAATCCGCGGCGGTCTCCTCGGCATTTCCGCCGATTTCGCCGATCATCACAATGGCGCGCGTGTCCGGATCATTGTTGAAAAGCTGGATCGCTTCCAGGAAGCTGGTGCCGATAATAGGGTCGCCGCCGATGCCGATGCAAGTGGATTGGCCGATGCCGAGCTTGGTAAGTTGCCCGACCGCTTCATACGTCAACGTGCCCGATCGCGAAACCACGCCCACTTGACCCTGCAGATGGATGTGGCCCGGCATGATTCCGATTTTGCATTTGCCGGGAGAAATTACACCCGGACAATTGGGGCCGATGAGGCGCGTCGATCGGCCTTGCATAAAATCGCGCACCTGCACCATATCGGTAGTCGGAATGCCTTCGGTGATGCAGACCACCAGCGGCACGCCGGCCTCGGCCGCTTCCATGACAGCATCGGCCGCGAAGGGCGGCGGCACGAAAATTACGGAAGCGTTGGCTCCGGTTTGTTTCACGGCTTCGGCGACAGTGTTAAAAACCGGTAATCCAAGATGAGTTTGGCCGCCCTTACCGGGAGTGACGCCGCCCACCACTTTCGTACCGTAATCGATGGCCGCCTGCGCGTGAAAACTGGCTTCACGGCCCGTGAATCCCTGGAAGATGACGCGCGTGTTTTGATCGACGAGGACGCTCATTTTGCCAGCCTCACAACTTTCTCCGCTGCGTCCTTCATGCCGTCGGCAACGGTGAAGTTGAATCCGGAAGCCTTCAAAATCTCCTGTCCTTTCTCGACGTTGGTTCCTTCCATGCGAACTACGATAGGCACTTTCACGTTGAACTCGCGGGCCGCATTCACGACGCCGGTGGCCAGCACGTCGCAGCGCAGAATGCCTCCAAAGATGTTGATCAACACCGCCTTAACGCCTTGATCGGAGAGAAGGATCCGGAAGGCGTTCTTGATCTGCTCGGCATTGGCGCCGCCGCCGACGTCCAAGAAATTCGCCGGACTACCACCGGCGTACTTGATGATGTCCATAGTCGCCATGGCGAGCCCCGCGCCGTTGACCATGCAGGCGATGGTCCCCTCCAGCTTGATGTAGTTGAGGCTGAAGCGCGAGGCCTCCACCTCCAGCGGATCTTCCTCGTTCAAGTCGCGCAACTCGAGCAGATCTTTGTGCCGGTACAGCGCATTGTCGTCCAGAGTGATCTTGGCATCCAGCGCGTAGACCTTGCCATCTTTAGTGAGGATGAAGGGATTGATCTCGGCAAGCGACGCGTCACAAGCGATGTAAGCTTTGGACAATGCCGTCATGGCCGCGACGGCTGCATTAGTGCTCGCGGCGGGGACGCCCATTCCGAAGGCGAGATTGCGCCCTTGAAACGCAGCAAGTCCGTAACCCGGCTCGAGGGGCTCTTTCAAAATCAGCTCAGGCGACTTCGCCGCTACCTCTTCGATCTCCATCCCGCCCGCGGATGACGCCATGAAAACCGGCTTGCCGATGGCGCGGTCGAGCACGATCCCGAGGTATAGTTCGCGCTCGATGGGGAGTGTCTCTTCCACCAGGAGGCGCTGCACTATGCGACCTTCGGGCCCGGTCTGATGGGTCACCAGCCTCATGCCCAGAATCTTTTTCGCGATTTCCGCGGCGTTATTGGCATCCTTGGCGACCTTCACCCCGCCGCCTTTGCCGCGTCCGCCGGCATGAATCTGAGCTTTGACTACCACGCTGCCGCCGAGCTTTTTCGCGGCGGCTTCGGCCTCGTCGACGGTGAACGCCACCTCGCCGCGCGGCACAGGGACATCGTACTTAGCCAAGATCGCCTTGGCCTGATACTCGTGAATTTTCATGGGGTCAAAAGTTTAGTGTAGCAACGAGTCGCGAGGGGTTGATGCACCGCTTAGCGGAACGTCACCTCGCGCAAATGCGGCGTGGCATTGAAAGTGTCCAACGAAATCCGGCCGCGGGTGAAAACAAATTCGGTCAGCGAACAGTTCTTGATTCGCCAGTTCACTTCGATCGCTATATGATCGGGTGCTTGAAGCACTGTTTGTACCGCGACGCCGATCGGCCCGCCGGATGTGAACACGACGACACGTCGGCTGGGGCCTTCGGATTGGATAATCGTATGGAGGCCGCTCCGGACGCGCCCGCGGAATGCGGGCCATGATTCAACGCCGGGCGACTCCAGCTTGCCTGCGATCCACAGCGGCATCATCGTTTCGAATTGCTTCTGCAATTGGCGATTGTCCGCCGCCGGCGCATATTGCGGATCGGCGCGCAGGATGCCCCGGGCGTCGTACTCGTTAAACTCGGGCTTGGCCGTAAAGCTGCTAAAGCCTGCCAATTCAGCGGTCCGGATGTGGCGCTGCATCGTGCCCGTGTAGACGTCATCGAACTGGATGCCTTGCGCCTGCCAATATTGACCGAGACAAATAGCCTGCTGTTCACCGGCCGCGGATAAACGATCCGAATTGCTTTCAAACGTAGTCGATTGCGCGTGGCGGACCAGAACCAGCGTGCTCATTTCGCCGGAGCTGAGGCGCGAGCTTTCCCCACCACACGTTCGAGTTCGAGTTTGGCAATGGCTTCGCGGTGGACTTCATCCGGACCGTCGGCCAGACGCAGCGTGCGCGAGTTAGCCCAGGCTGCGGCCAGAAAAGTATCCTGGCAAACCCCAGCGGCTCCGTGCGCTTGAATGGCGCGATCGAGAATGCGCAACGCGACGTTCGGAGCAATGATCTTGATCATCGCGATTTCGCCGCGCGCGGCTTTGTTGCCGACCGAGTCCATCATATAGGCCGCTTTCAACACCAGTAGCCGCGCCTGCTCGATCTCCATTCGCGACTCGGCGATATCGGCGCGAAGGGTCCCCTGCTCGCTGAGCTTCTTGCCAAAGGCGACGCGCGAATCGGCACGCCGGCACATGGTTTCCAGTGCACGCTCGGCTACGCCGATCAATCGCATGCAGTGATGGATACGGCCCGGTCCCAAGCGGCCTTGCGCGATCTCGAATCCGCGCCCTTCGCCCAGCAGCATGTTAGAGGAGGGCACGCGGACGTTTTTGAACGTGATCTCGGCGTGGCCGTGCGGGGCGTGGTCATAGCCAAAAACTGTGAGCATGCGATCGATAGTGATGCCTGGCGCATCCATCGGCACCAGAATCATGGATTGCTGTTTGTGACGCGGGGCCGTCGGATCGGTCTTGCCCATGAAGATGGAAATCTTGCAGCGCGGATCGCCCCCGCCCGACGACCACCACTTGCGTCCGTTGAGCACGTAGTGATCGCCGTCGCGCACGATGCTGGCCTCGATGTTGGTGGCATCCGATGACGCCACGGCCGGCTCCGTCATAGAAAAACAGGAACGAATCTCGCCCGCCAGCAGCGGCTTCAGCCAGCGCTCCTTTTGCTCCGGAGTACCGTAGCGCGCCAGAACTTCCATGTTTCCCGTGTCGGGCGCGGAGCAGTTGAACACCTCGGGCGCCATGGTGGAGCGACCCATAATCTCGCACAGCGGAGCGTATTCGAGATTTGTGAGACCGGCGCCGTCTTCGCTTTCGGGCAGGAATAGATTCCACAACCCGGCGGAGCGAGCTTTCGGCTTCAGCTCTTCGATGATTCGCGAAGGCTGCCAGCGATCGCCTTGCTCGGTCTCCTTTTCAAAGCGCCGCTCGTTGGGATAGATATGTTCGTCCATGAAAGCTTGCAGCTTCTTCTGGAGCGATTTGACTTTGTCGGAGAAATCGAAATGCATAAGAGGCGACAGCTCACTTTCCGGTAAAAGCGGCGGCTCGCTTTTCGAGGAAATGGGCGACGCCTTCTTTGAAATCTTCGCACTGCAAGCTCTGGACCATCTCTTTCTCGGCAGTCTCAAAAGCCTCGGATAAAGTTTGAAACATTGCGTTGTAGACCTGGTCTTTTATGACGCGCAGAGAGCGCGGGCTGACGCTGTGCGCCAGATCTTTGGCGTAAGCATAGACGCTATCCATGAAGCCGCTTTGCGGGAAAACCTGGTTCACCAGTCCCATACGCAGGGCCTCGTTGGCATCCACCAGCCGCGCCGAGAACAGCATGTCGAGAGCGTTAGCCGGTCCGATTAATCGAGGCAGCAGCCAAGCCAGGCCGTATTCGGCGATCAGACCGCGTTTGGCAAAGGCTGTTCCAAAGCGCGCGGAGTCGGACGCAAAACGCAGATCGCAATAAAGCGAGATGATGAAGCCCAGCCCTACGGCCGGTCCGTTAACTGCTGCGATGACCGGTTTCTCGATGGATGGGAAATAAGAATACTTCTTCTGGAAATCAGGCCGGACGTTCTGACGCCCGCCGTTGTTGGTATTCCGCAGAAAGTTTTCCTGTCCTCGATCGCCGAGCCCTTGCTGTGCGATGGCGCCTAGGAGCGACATGTCGGCCCCAGCGCAAAAACCGCGCCCCGCGCCGGTGAGGACGATCACTCGGACGTTGTCGTTATGCTCGGCCTCATGCATCGCCGCGCGGACCTCTTGTTCCATCGTGGCGGTCCAGGCATTGAGTTTATCCGGCCGATTTAAAGTAATCGTTGCGACGCGATCGGCGACGCTATACGACGTTTCCTGATTGGTCATGTTGCCTGGATTATATCAATGCGGCGGCCTGTTCGATCAGATTGTGCACGCGCTTATCGAAATGGCGGAAGCGTTCGTCTTTGGTCTGGCCGCGGTGGAAACGCACATAGATTTGCTGCAGAACTACCGCCAGCTTGAACAGCGCGAACACCTCGTAATAATTGATGAGCGAAAGATCGCGTCCGGTTTTTTCTGCGTAGCGGCTGAGAAGCTGGCCGCGAGTGAACCAGCCCGGCTGCGAAGTGATCGACGGCTTGGTTCCACCGGGATCGCTCGGCTGCGACCAATAGCAGAGAATGAGTCCGAGATCTACGAGCGGATCGCCGACGGTCGCCATTTCCCAATCGAGAACCGCCTCGATGCGGCCCGGGTCGGTCGGGTTCAGCATGACGTTGTCGAGCTTGAAGTCATTGTGGACCAGCGTCGGCGCGGGGGAAACGGGCAGACGATCGGTAAGCCATTGGATGAGCTGGTCCATCAAGGAAATCTCTTCGGTCTTCGCGCCCTTCCAGCGCTCGAACCAACCACGCACCTGGCGCTCCAGAAATCCGTCGGGCTTCCCTAGCGAGGTGAGCTGGTGCTTTTCGATGTCGACGGAATGCAGTTGAACGAGACAATCGACGAATCCTTGGCTGACTCGCTGCGGGTAATCGGGAAAGGCTGCGAGCTCGGGCGGAACGCGATCGCGGACCACTATCCCGCGCCGGCGCTCCATGATGAAGAAGACCGCGCCTATGATGGACGGGTCTTCGCAAAGGTAAAAGACCTCAGGCGCAGGTGCAAAAACCGGGTGGACCGCTTTGAGCACTTTGTACTCGCGCCCCATGTCGTGAGCTTTGGGCGCGACCGGCCCGAGCGGTCCGCGTCGAAGGACGTACTCACCGGCCGGCGTGCGCAACAGGTACGTCAGATTCGAGTGGCCGCCGGGGAATTGCTCGACGGACAGATGCTCGGCGCCAGGGAGTTTGTCCTTCACGTAACCTGCCAGAGCGGCCCAATTCAACTCTTCCCCCGACCGGACCATCGCGGTATCAGTCATCGCCATAATTAGGGACAGTACACTCAAATACCAATTTTCGGGACGGTCGAACGGGTTGGTAGCGGGCGGAAATCGGTATTTGAGTGTACTGTCCCTAATTATTACAAAATCAGCATGCAGTCGCCGTAAGAATAGAAGCGGTAGCCAAACTCGACGGCGTGCTGATAGGCGCCGAGCGTGAACTCGCGCCCGGCGAACGCACAGACGAGCATCAACAGGCTGGACTGCGGCAGATGAAAATTGGTGAGCATCGCGCCGGTACGCTGGAACTGAAACCCGGGACGAATGAATAGGTCGGTTTCACCCGTCTTGCCGAGAAACATGCTCTCCACCGCGCGAACGCTGGTGGTCCCGGCGCAAAGCACCCGCTTGGATGACTTGATCCTGGCCGCATTCTCTTCGCTGATGTGAAAGCGCTCTGAATGCAGCTTCTCGTCACGAACAGGCTGAAATGTTCCGAGCCCGACGTGCAGGGTTACATATGCGATCTCGGCGCCGGCTCGACGGCAGGCATCCAGTATCTCCGGCGTGAAGTGGAGACCAGCGGTCGGCGCGGCGACCGAACCTGTTTCGCGGGCAAAAACGGTCTGGTAGCGCATGCGATCGTCCGGAGTATCCGGCCGCTTGATATACGGCGGCAAGGGAACGTGGCCGATCTTGTCTAACAATGCATAGATATCGCCGTCCGAGCGAAAGTGCACCGTTCGCTCGCCGTACTCGCTGCGTCCGATGATCTCCGCCTCCAGACCGTCGAATTGAATGCGCTCGCCCGTACGCAACTTGCGGCCAGGATGCACCAGCGCCGTCCAGGTTTTGGCATCCGCGGTCACCGGCTGGAGTAAGAGAAGCTCGACTTCTCCGGACGCATGCACGCCCGTACGATGTCCGAGCAGCCGCGAAGGAAACACTTTCGAGTCGTTGAGAACCAGAGAATCGCCGTCGCGCAGGAAGTCTGGAAACTCGCGAAACATGCGATCTTCCCAGCGCTGCTCGTCGCGATATAAGACCAACATGCGGGATGCCGCTCGATCGTGGAGCGGCTCCTGCGCGATTAGCGCCGGCGGCAAGTGATAATTGAACTGGGAGAGATCCAAACCTCACGATACCAATGCTCATCTTGGGAATCGAGACTTCGTGCGATGAAACGGCGGCAGCAGTGGTCGAAGATGGCAAGACCATTTTGTCGTCAGTGGTAGCATCGCAGCTTGCGACCCACGGCAAGTACGGCGGCGTGGTACCCGAGCTGGCCTCGCGCGAACATCTGCGGGCCATTGTGCCGGTGGTCCGGCTCGCCTTGGAACAAGCCGGGACAACCCTGGATCAACTGTCGGCGGTGGCCGCAACCGAAGGTCCCGGGCTGGTGGGTTCGCTATTAGTCGGAATCACGTATGCTAAATCGATCTGTTTCGCTCGCCGCCTGCCGCTGATCGGCGTTAACCACATTGAGGGGCACATACACGCGGTATTTCTCGAAGCGTCGGCAGCGGGCGAGAGCATCGCTTTTCCGGCGCTGGCCTTGGTTGTCAGCGGCGGGCATACTCACCTTTTCGAAGTTTGCGATGGTTTTATTTATCGGCTACTCGGAAAGACCCGCGACGATGCTGCCGGTGAAGCCTACGATAAAGTTGCCAAGCTGCTTGGCTTCGGATATCCCGGTGGACCGATCATCGATCGACTCGCGCCGCATGGCAATCAGCATGCGGTGAAGTTCACGTCTCCGAAAATGAAGGGCAACGCGCTCGACTTTAGCTTCAGCGGGTTAAAGACCGCCGTGCTGCATTGGGTGGAGCAGCGCGACCTGTCGGCCGAGATCGAAGCGCGCCGGCGACTGGAAAACCCGTCATTGGATGACTGGCTTCGCCTGACGCCCCCGCCTACGCTCGATCTGCTAGCATCCTTCCAGCGAACCGTGATTGACGAGCTGCTTCGCCGCTCGATCGCATCGGCCGAAAAGATTGGCGCGCGAACACTGATCATTTCAGGCGGAGTCGCCTGTAACGCGGGCTTGCGAGCAGCGGCCCAGAATGCCCACCTTCCGTATCCTGTGTTTTTCCCGACGCCCGGTTTATCCACTGACAATGCCGCAATGATCGCGGCTGCGGCTTTTCCAAAGCTCCGGCAGGGGCTCTTTGATGACTTCGCGCTGCGCGCCCAAGCTGGCCTATCCCTTGCATAAACCAGCTCTAGCCTAGTTAAAATGAATCACATGCTTCGTCGCATCTCGATTCTCACGCTGCTTTTTGCCTGCGCGTCCTTTTCGGCGGTCACCAGTATTCAAGTTGTCGATCGCGCCGAGGTTCTCGATGGCGCCTCTTTCGGCACGGCCGGACCATACGAGCGAGTAACCGCCAAGGTCCACTTCGCTGTCGATCCCAAGCTTGGACCCAACCGGATCATCGCCGACATCGACCTGGCGCCGCGTAACTCGGACGGCAAGGTGGAGTTTTCGGCCGACATGTATATCTTGAAGCCGCGCGATCCGGCTAAAGGAAACGGCACGGCGCTGCTCGAGATTTCGAATCGCGGCGGCAAGGGCCTGCTGAATATGTTCGATCTCGCCCAGGGATCCCCCGATCCGCGGACGCCCGCCGAATTTGGCGATAAGTTTTTGCTCGAGCAGGGCTACACGCTGGTCTGGATCGGCTGGGAGTTCGACGTTCCGCCGCCGGAGAAGCTCTTGCATCTCTACGCGCCCATTGCGACCAACAATGGGCAGCCGATCGTTGGATGGGTGCGGGCCGAGTGGGAAGGCGACCAACTGGTCAACACTATCCCCTTGGGCGATCGAGTTCAGATCGGCTATCCGGTAGTCGATGCCAATGATTCCGAGAACCGCATCTTTGTGCGCGACAAGGTGAACGGTGAGCGCCGTTTGATCGCACGCGATAAATGGAAATTCGCCGACGCCACGCACGTCACGATGGACGGCGGTTTTGAGCCTGGCAAGATCTACGAAGTGGTATACAAGGCTAAGGATCCGGTGCTGGTTGGGCTAGGGCCGGCTGCGGTGCGCGATACGGCGTCCTATCTGAAATACGGCGGCGCTGAGACAGCGCTCGGCGATGAGGCGAAATACATCAAGCGCGTAGTCGGCTTCGGTGTTTCACAAAGCGGCCGGTTCCTGCGAACTTTTCTGTACGACGGCTTCAATGAGGACGAAAAAAGTCGCCGCGCTTTCGACGGCGTGTGGGCGCATGTAGCCGGCGCCGGACGGGGCAGCTTCAATGCCCGTTTCGCGCAGCCATCGCGCGATGGGCATCCGTTCTTGAACGTCGCCTATCCGGTCGACATGCCTCCCTTCACCGACAACGAAGGACTGCTCGCGAAGGCCACGCAGGCCAAAGTAGTGCCGAAGATTTTTTACAGCAATGGCGCGTACGAATACTGGGGCCGAGCGGCTTCTCTGATCCACACCACTCCCGATGGCAAACAGGACGCGCCACCGGCCAAGGACACTCGCATTTACTTTTTCGCGGGAGCCCAACACGGCGCAGGGTCTATTCCGCCGCGGCAGGTTGAGGCGCAGAACCTCTCGAACACCAACGACTATCGCACTGCCATGCGCGCTCTTCTAGTCGCGATGGAAGCCTGGCTCAAGGATGGTAAGGAGCCGCCGGCTTCGCAATATCCGCAGATCGGGAAGGATCAGCTGGTGAATATCAGCGCACTTGCATTCCCCAAGGTTCCAGATCTGACGATTCCCAAAATCAAGCGCGAAGCTTACCGGTTGGATTTCTCGGTGGAACCTCCCAAAGTCGGAGCGCCCTACCCGACGCTGCTGCCGCAAGTGAATCTGGATGGCAACGAGACCTCCGGCATTCGGATGCCGGAAGTGCAAGTGCCGCTCGCCTCATACACCGGGTGGAACCTGAGAAGCAAGAAAATCGGCGCGCCGGAGGAGTTGTACAGCATGGTCGGATCGTGGATTCCCTTCCCGGTCAACCAGGCCGAACGTGAGAGGCGAAAAGATCCCCGGCCGTCCATCCAGGAGCGCTACCAGAGCAAGAGCGATTATCTGGACCGCATCACCGCAGCCGCACAGAAGATGGCCAACGAAGGCTTCCTGCTCGATCGGGACATTCCCAAACTACGCGACCGAGCCGCGCAGGAATGGGACTATGTTCTAAGATCGAATTAATGGGTCCACATCCCGCGCAAACCGAGCAGCCGAAACTTCCGATCCCCGGCGTCAGGAATCTGATCGCAGTCGGATCGGGAAAGGGCGGCGTCGGAAAAACGACGGTCTCAGTGAATCTGAGCATCGCGCTGGCGCGTCTCGGCCACAAAGTGGGGCTTTTAGATGCCGATGTCTACGGCCCGAACGTGCCGCTGATGATGGGTGTGCGCTCTACTCCGAGCGCCATCGGCGAGCGGATCCAGCCCATCGAGAAGAATGGCGTGCGCATCATGTCGATGGGCTTTCTGAATCCCGGCGACAAGCCGCTAGTCTGGCGCGGGCCGATGCTGCACAGCGTGATCCAGCAGTTTTTGCGCGGCGTCGATTGGGGCGAGCTGGATTACCTCATCATCGATTTGCCTCCCGGCACGGGCGACGTGCAGCTCACTCTGATCCAGACCGCGCCGCTGACGGGAGCTGTCGTGGTGACGACGCCGTCGGACGTGTCGCTAGAGGATGCCCGCAAAGCCATCCACATGTTCCAGCAGGTGCGCGTGCCGATTCTGGGGGTGGTCGAGAACATGAGCTATCTGAAATGCCCGCATTGCGGCGAGCGGGTGGATGTATTCAGTTATGGCGGCGGCAGAAAAACGGCCGAGAACATGAACGTGCCATTTCTGGGAGAGCTCGCGCTCGATCCCGCGGTGCGGATCGGCGGAGATTCCGGGAAGCCGATTACGTTATCAGAGGACGGCGCGCCGTTCGTCGCGATCGCGCACGAAGTGGAGCGGAGAGCGGCCGAAGAGAGTTCGAAGACAGGGCCGTCGATCAAGATCGAGGATTAGCTGCTCTCAGCCTTGGGCCACGCTAATATGTGTCAGTGGACAGTCGCGGGCTCCAGCTACTTTCGCGTGTTAGGCTTCGTGAGGCGAAGGGCTTCGCGAATTTGGGACTTCATGACGGTGCTTACTACTTGGCTGGCTATGCTGTCGAATGTGCCCTGAAAGCCCGGATCGCGAGGGCGACTCGAAAGCACGATTTCCCTGACAAGAAGAAGGCCGATGCTAGCCACCGACACAATCTCCGAGAGCTCCTTAAAGTGGCACATCTGGAAGAAGCGCGTTTAGAGCAGGCCAAGAGAGATCCTGTCTTTCGCAACAACTGGGATGTCGGACAATCTTGGTCAGAGGAGAGCCGCTATCGGATCAACTCCGCAGAGGATGCGCGCGCACTCGTAGAAGCGGTGTGTAATAAAAATCATGGTGTCCTGCAATGGAAAACAACATTGGTGAGCGTTGATTTGGACAGGGGCGCTCAGATTCTCCGAATCCTGGACGATGCCAAGCTGAACGTAAGAGTCGCGCTGTGGCTATATTCACCGGACTACGAAGACTGGCGGCTGGTCTTGTCGTCGCCTCAATTCGATGCGGGAGATCCGGTTCACGCTTATGGATTGGTACATGACGCACTGGAAGCTGCTGGTGTTCCACTAGAGAAAACACCGCCGATTATGATTCTGAGGATGAATAGCTCTTTTGTTCGCATATTAAGGCGCATTTTTGGGAAGGCCAAAAGTGTCGAAGGAATGCGCCTGGGTGGGCAAACGATCGGGGATCGTTTTGTGGAAGACGCCTACACGTATCGAGTCGTTTGAGGCATTGGTACTCCGTTCGTCGCGATCGCGCACGAAGTGGAGCGGAGAGCGGCCGAAGAGAGTGCGAAGACAGGGCCGTCGATCAAGATCGAGGATTAGATACGCGATCGAGGATTTGATAAGCGATCGAGGATTTGATAAGCGATAGATCTGTAGGATCCGACGGGGTAATTCCTCTTGGCCTATCAAGGCGAAGCCGAGCTTGTGCAGAATGTGGTCTGAGGCCTCATTACCTTTTTCGACATCCGCGAACACTTTAGAGAGCTGCAGTTGCGAAAATGCGACATCGAGTAAAGCCTGGGAGGCTTCGGTGGCCAAACCGCGGCGCCAGTAAGGCCTGGAAATGTAATATCCCAGCCTCACGGATTCCTCGACGCGATGCAGGCCGCAATAGCCGATGTATTTGCTTTCCGACTTTAGAACAGTCGCCCAAAGACCGTAGATCTTCGACGGCTTGCCCAGATATCCGTTCCGGAAGCGATACACCGCCTTCTCCCGCGGCCAAGCCTTACCTCCGATATAGCGCCGCACTTCCGAATCAGTTTGCATCTGGACGAAATCTTCTTCGTCGTCAGCCTGGTGCGGCCGGAACAGCAGTCTGGGCGTCTCGAGAAAAATCACCGCCGGCGCCAACTAGCCTGAATGAAATCATGATTCATGCGAGCGATCACTTCGAGCTTGATCTCTTTTGGACAAACCGCCTCGCATTCGCCGATGTTGGTGCAGCCACCGAACTCCTCGGCGTTGAATTGCCGGACCATCCGCAGCGCGCGTTGGTAGCGTTCGGGCTGGCCCTGCGGAAGCAGGCCCAAGTGAGCGATCTTTGAGCCGGTAAACAAAGCAGCGGACGCATTGGGACAGGCCGCGACACACGCGCCGCATCCGATGCACGCGGCCGCATCCATGGCGCGATCCGCATCCTCCTTCGGAACGGGGATGGCGTTGCCGTCGGGGGCGCTTCCCGTGGGCACGCTGATATATCCGCCGGCTTCGATGATGCGATCGAAGGCGCGGCGGTCCACAATCAGGTCCTTGATGACTGGAAATGCCTTGGCGCGCCAAGGCTCGATATATAACTCGGCGCCGTCCTCGAAGTGGCGCATGGTCAGTTGGCAGACCGTGGTGGCCGGCAAGGGCCCATGCGCGATGCCGTTGATCATGAAACCGCAGGAGCCGCAGATGCCTTCGCGGCAATCGTGCTCGAACGCGATGGGCTCTTCGCCTTTCAGAATCAGGTCCTCATTAATAACGTCGAGGAGCTCGAGCATCGACATGTCCTTATTGACGTCTGTCCACTCGTAGCGAATCATGCGGCCGGGTGAGGCAGCATTCTTCTGGCGCCAGACGTGGAGGCTGAGCCGCATTACTTGTAACTCCGCTGGCTCGGATGCACGTATTCAAAAGTGAGCGGTTCCTTGTTAAGGACGGGCGAGCGATCAGGTCCCTGATATTCCCAAGCCGCGACGTAGGAAAACTCTTCATCATTGCGCTGCGCCTCGCCATCGGGAGTTTGGTACTCCTCGCGAAAGTGTGCGCCACAGGATTCATTGCGGCGCAGGGCGTCAAGACACATCAGTTCGGCCAACTCGAAGAAATCCGCGACACGGCCGGCCTTTTCGAGGGATTGATTCAAGTCGTCAGCGCTGCCAGCCACTTTGACGTCGGCCCAGTATAGCTCCCGCAGTTCGCAGATCTGGCTGAGCGCGTGCTCCAGGCCCTGCGCGTTTCGCGACATGCCGCAATAGTCCCACACGATCTTTCCCAGCCGGCGATGCAGATCGTCCACGGTGTGGTGGCCGTTGATGGAGAGTAGCCGTTTGGTCAGATCCGCCACTCCGGCTTCGGCACGTATGAATTCCGGATGCCCGGCGTCCACCTTTTCCAGCGTGCTTTTCGCGATGTAGTCGCCCACCGTGTAAGGCAAGATGAAGTAACCGTCCGAGAGACCCTGCATGAGCGCGCTCGCACCGAGGCGATTGGCGCCGTGGTCGGAAAAATTAGCCTCTCCGATGACGAACAGCCCCGGGATGGTGCTCATCAGGTAGTAATCCACCCATAGACCGCCCATGGTGTAGTGGATAGCCGGATAAATCCGCATCGGAACCTGATACGGATTTTCGTCGGTGATGCGCTGATACATCTCGAACAGGTTGCCGTAGCGTTCCCGAATCAAGTCCACGCCAAGCTGCCGTATTGCGTCGGAAAAATCGAGATAGACGCCATGGCCAGTTTCGCCGACGCCGCGGCCTTCGTCGCAAACTGCCTTGGCGTTGCGGGAGGCGACATCGCGAGGCACCAGATTGCCGAAGCTGGGATAACGCCGCTCCAGATAGTAATCGCGCTCGTTCTCAGGAATTTGATCGGGTGGACGCTTGTCGCCCGGCTTCAGCGGAACCCAGATGCGCCCGTCATTGCGCAGCGACTCGCTCATCAACGTAAGTTTCGATTGGTAGCTCCCGGAAACCGGGATGCAAGTGGGATGAATCTGAGTGAAGCACGGGTTGGCGAACGCGGCGCCCCGCTTGTACGCGCGCCAGATGGCGGTGCAGTTGGAGCCTTTCGCGTTGGTCGAAAGATAATAAACGTTGCCGTAGCCGCCGGTGCCCAGCACGACCGCGTCGGCGACGTGCGACTCGATCCGGCCGGTCACCAGGTTGCGCGTAACGATCCCGCGCGCCTGGCCGTCGATCACCACCAGGTCCAGCATCTCGGTGCGAGGAAACATGGTCACGCGGCCGGCATCCACCTGCCGTTCGAGCGCCTGATATGCGCCTAGAAGAAGCTGCTGACCGGTTTGGCCGCGCGCGTAGAAGGTGCGGGCTACCTGCGCTCCGCCGAAGGACCGGTTGGCCAACGTCCCGCCGTACTCGCGCGCAAAGGGCACTCCCTGCGCCGCGCATTGATCGATAATATCCACGCTGACCTCGGCCAGCCGGTAAACGTTGCCTTCGCGGGATCGAAAGTCACCGCCCTTTACAGTGTCGTAAAAGAGCCGGAATACGCTGTCGCCGTCGCTGTGATAATTCTTGGCGGCGTTGATGCCACCCTGCGCGGCGATGCTGTGCGCGCGGCGGGGTGAATCCTGAAAACAGAAACACTTGACGTTGTAGCCGAGTTCCCCGAGCGTGGCTGCCGCCGAGGCGCCCGCCAAACCGGAACCGACCACGATGATGGTGTGTTTCCGTTTGTTGGCCGGGTTCACCAGCTTCATTTCGAAGCGGGCCTGGTCCCACAACTTCTCGATGGGACCGGAGGGTACCCTGGAGTGCAGTTCCATCGCTTATCGCACCAGCCCAGCCAGCACCGACAGCGGTATGGAGATGTTGCCGGCCGCGATGAGAATGGCCACCACGGCCGCGCTTCGCTTCAGCACCGGCGTATAGCGCGGGTGAGAGAACCCGAGCGATTGGAACATGCTCCACAATCCGTGATAGAGATGCATACATAGCAGCAGCATGGCGACGATGTAGAAGGCCGACACCGGAATCAACTGGAAGCTCGAGACCACGTTGGCGTAGACGTCGCCCTCCTGGAAATTAGGGTTTACCGTGCCGAAGGTGAAGTCCAAAAGATGATAGATGACAAAAGCAAGAATAATTGGTCCGCTCCAGTACATGGTGCGCGACGCGTAGGACGACTGCGTGGCTTTCTTCATGACGTAGCCGGCAGGACGCGCATCGAATTTGAGCAACGCTAATCGAATTGACGACCAGATGTGCAGCAGCACCATGACCAGGAGCGTAATGCGAACGGTCCATAAGGCCGCCGGCACGGAGCGCAGGAATCTAGCGTAGCTGTTGAGTTTTTCGGGGCCCTCATAGATCTGCAGATTTCCGATCAGGTGCCCGATCACAAACAGGAAAAGAATCATACCGCTTACGGCCATCACGGCTTTCTTGCCTACCGTGGAGCTGTAGAAATTCGCTGGGCGGTGTTCCGCCAATCCGATTACTGTTGCCAAATTTTAGAATAGCAACTACGCTTTTCTTCGCCTGAAATAGCGGTACAGAAGGCAGGCGGCGACGATCGCGCCAAGCACCACCGAGATCAGTTTGAGATTATGCTCCACCAGGCCGAGTATTTCCGGCCAGCGTTCGCCGAAGTGATATCCGATGAAGATAAAGGTGCTGACCCACAGCGTCGCTCCGGCATAAGCAAATAAGGCGAAGGAACGATATTCGAGTTTGGAAGTTCCCGCGACGATGGCGGTGAAGTGTCGCACCCCGGGGATGAAATAGCCCACCATCAGGGCCCAATGTCCGATGCGATTGAACCAATCGTGAACGCGTTGGATATCCCGATCTCTTATGTGCAGCCAGCGGCCGACGCGCGAATGGAGGAACTTCCAGCCGACCGTTCGACCGATGAGGTAGCTGCAGGTAATGCCCGACATGCTTCCCGCCAGAGCGCTCGCAGCGGTGGGAATCAACTGCAGATGGCCTTGGTATACCAGGAAACCGCAGCCCGTCAGCAGGAACTCGTCGGGGACGGGGAGTCCGACGATGCCTACGACCAGGAGCGAAAAGATCGCGATGTAGCCATAGTTCGCGACCCATTGGAGGACAGCGTTTTCCAATAGGGAAGGATAGCAGTTGTTGGTTGGGTTATATCTTGTTGACTGGGTTATATCAAAGCCGTTTGACCATCTCAACCACAGCAAACCTCACCAACGGGCCGGGAAGCTCATCCGGCGTAACGCGGCCGTCGCGATTCTGATCGAGCGCCGCGGGCTATCACCCGGCCCGCCAGGACCGGAGGCCTGGATCTGCGGATTGGGTTCGTTTTGTAATTTTGCATCGAAGGCGAGGCGGGGCCCCCTCGCCCCTAAAAGGCATAGTAGTACCTGACGGGAGTTTAGCGCGTGGGAAGCGCGGAGCGACGCGGGCGGCGTGCAAGTGGTTGCAGTGCAACAGAAACGAGGCGGCGAAGAGCGGTGAACGGTGGTTAGGATGTTCTTCGCACGGTCAAAGGAACGGATGAGGCTTCGCGCCTGGTCCCACCGACACTGGGCTGGTTCGGCTGCTTAGCGAGAGCAGGCTTGGCTGCCGCTCGACGGATGATGGGTTTGACCTCGTATTCGTATATTCCGAAACGAGGGCTCTGCCCCTTCCCGCCTGGTCGTGGCTCAGCGATGACTTTCTTGGCCGTGATTTCCCACTCGTCCTCAATAACGTCACCTATATCTTTGTTGGAGCGGCTGTGAATAGTTTTCATCGATTCCACTCCTTCAATTTTAGCAGTAAGCGGCGGGCTGCCATCCGGAATTCTTATCGCTAACTGACGGGGGTGGCCAGAAAAGCGTAATTTAGCTGGCGGATTTCTTGACGCCCTTGCTAGGCACAACCGAGAAGAATTCGAGGAAACGCTTCTTTTCGGGTGCTGCAACTGCGCTGGAGCTCTGCCGGACCTCGATCATGGAGCCGGCCAGGGCGGTGAACTGTTTACCCAAATCACTGTGCGGGACCACCCAGCGGCCCTCGGTCAAGGCCTGCTGTACACCTTGGTAGTCATTGGGGAAAGTCATGTGGACCGGCAGTCCCAGCAGTTGCTCGATCTGTTGTGGAGTGATCAGCGACCGCTTCTGGCACCGGTTGAGCAGGACGCTGACACGATCTCCCAAGTCGAGTTGCTTCAAATATAGGTATTTTTCGCGCGCCAGGTGCAAGGAGGTAATCTCCGGCGTGCAAACCAGGAAGACCCGTCTGGATTCATGCATGATCTCGAGCGAATACTTTTCAAGATTGCCCGATAGATCAAAACACAGCCCGCGGTAGTTTCGCCGGAAGAATTCCAGCAAGTGCCGGACCTGGGTGGGCTCGATCCGGAAATCGGGGTTCAGCTTGCCGGCGTGCAGTACATCCAGGTTCTCCAGGCTGGTGACCATGGTGGGCCATAGACTCTCGTCCATGTCGAGCGAATGCTCCGCTGCGTCGGTCACGCAATAGGGATTGTCCAGCTTCAGCATGAATCGCAACATCCCGGAGTTCAGGTCGAAATCCGTGAGCAGGGTATTGGTCTCGGGCAAGCGTGAAATGGCCTTGGCGGTGTTCAGCGCAATGGTGGAAGTGCCGACGCCAGCTTTAGAGGGCAGGAAGGAAAATATTTGTTCGGTGGTCTCAATCTCGGGCGGTTTGGCATCCAGCGCGTCCTTGAGGCGCATCAGGCCTTCCGTCAGGGTCTGCCGATCGAATGGAAGGGACGCAAATTCGCGAATTCCGGCGCGCATCACCTCCAGCAGGATCTGAGGATCGCAGAAGCGGCTGACTGCGACCACTTGAACACCAGGCGTGTTTTTTTCTACCTCGCGAGCGATCTCCAACGCTTTGGTGGTGGATTCCGTACTGATGAAGATCACCTGCGGCGCGTGCGCACGCAGAAAGCGCACCAGTTCGAGTGAATTCGGATAGCGATCCAACGTGCGAGTCACGCTGACGATGCCGATCTCGTTCAGCAGGGCTTCCAGCCGCTCGCTCAGGTCGGCATCCGGACAGATGATAATACCACGCAGCATCGCAAAAACACTCCTGGTACTAGCTTAGAGTCACGACCCGGTACAAACAATTGGAGATTGGCACTACCCTCACTTAGACTGGGGCGATAAGATAGGCCGAACCTAAGGTAGAAACCTTACGTCGGCATGAGTGCCGATGCGGCACCTAAGAATGTGTACGCCACGCTAGTTAGCGGCCGGCGTGGGCGGTTGCGCCTGTGATTTCCTGGGCAGCTTCACCGAACTTCTCGAAATTCTTTCGGAACCTCGCGTCCAGATTTTCGGCAGCGCGATCGTAAGCGGCGCCATCGGCCCACTGGCCTCGGGCATCCAGAACTTCAGGAGGAACGCCCGGGCAAGCGACCGGGACGCCGACATTAAAGATGGGATGCGGTTTAGTCGCCACCTGGTCGAGTTTCCCCTCGACGGCCGCATTCACCATAGCGCGGGTATATTTCAGGCTCATGCGCTCGCCGACGCCGAAGGGTCCACCCACCCAGCCGGTATTGACCAGGAAGCATTTCGAATCGTGCTTGCGCATCTTCTCGCCCAGCAATTTGGCGTACTCGAGCGGCCGGCGCGTTATGAACGGCGACGCAAAGCAGGTGCTGAAGGTGGCCTCCGGCTGGCTGCCCAGACCGCGCTCGGTACCCGCCAGCTTGGCGGTATAACCGTTCAGGAAATGATACATGGCCTGCTCGGGAGTCAGGCGGGCGATGGGCGGCAGCACGCCGAACGCATCCGCGGCCAGCAGTACGATATGAGAGGGATGTCCCCCCACGCCGGGAATCACAGCGTTGTCGATGAATTCGACCGGATAAGCCGCCCGCGTATTCTCGGTCAGCTCATCGGAAGCGAAATCGAGGGTGCGCAGGTTGGGATCGATAACCACGTTTTCGAGCACGGTGCCGAAACGGATGGCATCCCAGATCTGCGGCTCTTTTTCGCGCGAAAGATGGATACATTTGGCATAGCAGCCGCCTTCGAAATTGAAGACGCCGCGATCGCTCCAGCCATGCTCGTCATCGCCGATTAGCCGGCGCGTCGGATCGGCCGACAGCGTGGTTTTGCCGGTGCCCGACAGGCCGAAAAACAGCGCGACACGGCCATCCGGTCCGATGTTCGCGGAACAATGCATGGGCATTACACCCCGGGCCGGCAGCAAGTGGTTGAGAACCGTAAAGATGGACTTCTTTACCTCACCCGCATATTCAGTTCCAGCGATAAGGATGGCCCGTTTCTTGAAGTTGAGCGCAATGCAGGTCTTTGAACCGGTGCCGTCTTTCTCGGGACTGGTGTAGAACGTGGGCGCAAATAAAACGGTGAATTCCGGTACATGATCTTCGGTCTTCAGCGGGTCGGGCCGCAAGAAAAGCTGACGGGCGAAGAGAGCATGCCAGGCGCGCTGCGTGATCACACGAACCGGAAGAGTGAAGGCTGGGTCGGCGCCGGCGTAGCAATCCTGCACGAAGAGCTCGTCGCCCTCCCAGGAACCGATCAGGCGGTCGTAAATCTGATCGAAGACCTGCTCCGACATGGGCTGATTGACGGAACCCCAATCCACCGTCGCTTCGGTCGAGGCCTCGCGCACTACGTACTTATCCTTGGGAGAACGGCCTGTGAATTGACCGGTTCGCACAGCCAACGCCCCACCGTCGGCAAGCAGCCCTTCATGGCGCTGCAGAGCTTTCTCCATTAATTGCGCGGTCCCCAAATTCCAGTGCGCAACCTCCACGTTGCGGATGCCGTGCCGGCTCAGCTCGTAACGACTTGGACGAACGCCTACGTTTTGCATAGTGTATGGAGACTGATATATCTATTATAATTTTCTTGTCTACTTTCGATAGTCTAGCATTTCCCTGAACGGTAGTGCGATGAATCGAAGCTACTACGAGTACTAAACGGAGACTCAGCCGAACATTTGCACTCAAAACGTCTTGGTGGCGCCGCCATCCATATCCACCATGGCGCCGTGCAGGAAGCGAGCGTCCGGACTGGCCACAAAAGCCACCAGGGCGGCGATGTCTTCCGGCTCGCCGATGCGCGTAGTCTGGTGCTCGCGCACGAATTCGCGCTCGGCCGCGGCGGTATTCATCCCGTGCCCGGCGGCGAAAGCGATCAGCCGCTTTTGATAACGGTCGGTCCGGATGGTTCCCGGATTGATCACGTTGACCTGCACGCCATCCCGGATGCCGGCCGCGGCCATGGCTTTGGTGAATGAGATCAAGGCGGCATTTACCGATCCGCCGATGGTGAACTGCGCTTCCGGCGTCCGGCCTCCGACTCCCGAGATATTGATCAGCGAGCCGGAGGTGGCCTTGAGCTGGGGCCAAGCGGCGCGCGTAAGCCGGACCGCACCCAAGAACTTGAGCGCAAATCCGTCGGCCCAATCTTCTTCGGTCAAATCCTCGAATTCGCCGCGCTTGGTTGCGCCGGCGTTGTTGACGACGATATCGATCCGGCTGAAGGTCTGAAGGGCGAATTCCGCCAAGCGGCCAGGAGACTCAGGTATGCGGAGATCGAGCGGCAGGAACGCGGCCTGCCCGCCGGATTCAGTGATTTCGTGGACCGCGGCTTCGAGCGCCTGCCTATCGCGCGCGCTGAGAACGACGCGGGCGCCATCCTTCGCCAGACGAATCGCGATGGAGCGTCCAATTCCCCGGCTCGCGCCTGTGATCACGGCCGTTTTGCCGCTGAGCGTCATCTATCTTTGATACCACGTGGATACCACGTGCTGTCGTTGGGGAGAGCAGCTAAGCAGCGAGTGGCGGCGCGATTGGGGTTCATCGAGACTCCGCACATCTCGGCGAAGTTCTCCTCGGTCGCTTTCACACGCCCGGCAACCAGACTAAGGATGCCCATAAGGATTTCAGCGTCCAGTTACGGATCGGTCCGGCTCAATTGCGCTAAATCGGCGGCAGGCAAGCAAACGGTAAGCCGAGCGGCGCGCAATTCAACGGACGCGCTCCGAGCACAAGGGGCCAGCTTGGCGATTTGCTGGTCTCGGAGGCCATGCGTGAAATCATGCTTCGGGAGGACATCGAATATACCCGGAATTCACCCGACGCGTCGCTTCTTCTTGAAAGCCCTTAGCCGGTTAGAACTAAGCGTGGATTAACACAGGGCCTATGCGTGGATTGACCCACGATCTCTCGGATGCAAGGCCCATTTCCGGATCATGCCGCATACGGCGGTCTTGAAAGCGTCCAGATCGGTGGGTTTGTGAACGTACTCGCGAACCCCCAGGGCAAAAACACGATCGAGGTCCACATCGTCCCAATATGCGCTAA
>Ga0210401_10000577_pt1 | contig 44492 bp, 37 predicted proteins | sample IncBWH32MmetaG_FD_150866 | JGI IMG/M metagenome (GOLD analysis project Ga0210401, IMG submission 150866) | Forest soil microbial communities from Barre Woods Harvard Forest LTER site, Petersham, Massachusetts, United States - Inc-BW-H-32-M | ecosystem: Environmental > Terrestrial > Soil >...
CCGCCAATAGGGTTCCAGAAACGCCGCTGCTGTAGTAGCATTACTGATAGCATGCTCGTCGAATTCGAGTGCCATGGCGATTTGTGCATTCTCCGGCTGCACGGCCGGTTCGCCACCGGTCAGGATTCCGTTTATCTGCGCGGCCGGACCGAAGACATCAAGAAGTCCGGGGCCTCAAAAGTCCTGGCCGACTTCAGCCAGGTCGATTACATCGACTCCACCGGCATGGGTTTCCTGATTGGGATCTATACGAGCGTCATCAAGCTTCCCGGAGGCCAGTTCGTTTTGTGCAATCTCAATCGCCGGGTGCGAGAAGTGCTGGAGCTCACGCGGCTGGCCAACGTCATGGCCATCTATGCCAACGAAGAGGCGGCCATGCGTGCACTACAGGAAGGGCAGAAGTTCTCAGCTCCCCAGGCGAGCTGACTCAATCTGAGCACCCGCTATTTCTTTTTGGGCGGATACTTTTCCATCGACTTGCGGACCATGTCGTGAAGTTTGCCCTCCAGCTTCGTAGCGTCTCTCTTTTCGTCGGTGGCGATGGCGCGCCATACCAGCGACCGCGTGGCCGGATCCCGGAGATCGATGACCAGCGTACCTTGCGCGTATGGCACCCTTACAATTCGCGTGCCCAGTCCCCGCCAGCCCGCCGGGTAAGCCTCGGTTTCGAAGTTCCGGCGCGTGCCGAGCGTGTAGCGAACGTTAAGATCCGAACGGCCGGTTACCTTTGTGAGGCCCCTGGCCGTCAGGTTGCTTTCGATATCAGCCTCGATCTGCTTCCCGACCAATTCGCTGTTAAGAGCCGGGTTCGGACTATTCAACTGCCCGCCGCGGATCGCGAATGTCCTGTACCTGGTGAAATCGGCCGCCTGGTCAAATTCAACCGTGATCTTTTGCGCTGGGGCGCTAGTCACAAGAAGTAATCCAAAGGCGAGGCGATGCATTTTGTCCTCTCAGGTATTATATATTGTGTCCTTGCAAGCTGAACTACTAAATATAGCTGTCGACCCGCTTTACTTTGGAGGAAAGCAAGGTTACTATGGGACCATCCCCCGAGACGATAATAGGAGGGGAAGGCATTTTGCTAAAACTGAAGCGGGTTGAGATTCAGGGCTTCAAGTCGTTCTTTGAACGGACCGAAATGAAGTTCAACGGTGCCGGGATCGCCGCGATCGTCGGACCGAATGGCTGTGGAAAATCCAATCTAAGCGACGCGATTAGCTGGGTCTTGGGCGAACAGTCGGCTAAGACGCTGCGCGGCGCCCGGATGGAGGACGTGATCTTCGCCGGTACGCGGGATCGCAAGCCTCTCAGCATGGCCGCAGTCACCATGACTTTGGTGGATCCTTCCGCCGAACATGCCCACCCTTCCCACCAAACGAACGGCCACTCGAACGGCAACGGTCAGCCGGATAACAAACCGAGCGAGATCACGATTACGCGCCGCCTGTTCCGATCCGGCGAAAGCGAATACCTGATCGACGGCAAGCTGGCCAGGTTGCGCGATATTCAGGATCTGTTCATCGGAACCGGGCTGGGTCCGGAAAGCTACGCCATCATCGAGCAGGGCCGCATCGGCCAGATCCTGAGTAACAGGCCTCAGGATCGCCGCGCCATCATCGAAGAAGCGGCCGGCATCGGAAAATTCAAGACCAAGAAGCGCCTGGCGGAGGCCAAGCTCGAAGGCGCCAAGCAGAATCTGGCGCGCGTGTTCGACATTCTCGAAGAGGTCGGCCGGCAGGTCAATTCGCTCAAGCGCCAGGCTTCCAAGGCGCGCCGCTATGAGGAACTGAAGCGCGAGATGACGGAGCACTTGCGCAAATCGCTCACCGGCCGGTTCCGCATGCTGGAGCGCGACGCCGCGAAAACCGCGCTCGATTTGAATCTCGCCAACACCGGCTATCAGAGTCTCTCAAGCCAGGTGGCCGACCGTGAGAAAGAACACGTGGCGCTGCAGGAGACCTGTTATCGCAATGACGCGGAGCTCACTCAGGCGCGCCAACGCCTGGCCGGTTTGCAACTTGAGCAGGAGCGGACCCGTGGACGGCTCGATTCGCAGGCCAAGCAGATTGGATCGATCGAAGAGCGGCTCAAGCAAGGTGAAGCAGAGACGCAGGAGCTCGAAAAACGACAGACGCAGTTAAGGGGCGAGTTGGAGATCCATTTGCGGTCGCTCGCGGAACTGGAGGCCCAGACCGAGTCGGCTCGCGAGCGTCTGGCGGCCAAGAGCGCCGAGCGCGAACAGCTTCAACTCGCCTTACAGGATCGAACCAAAACGCTCGAGACCGGCCGTCAGAACGTGTTGCGCCTCTTAGGCGAGGCCTCAGCGCTCAAGAACCAGCTGGTCCAGATCAGCGAATATCTCTCAGCCATCGAGCGCGACTCAGCCCGCTGCCAGCGGGAAGAATACACCGCCAACGAAGATCTAACTCGCTTGGAGTCCGTTAAAGCGGGCCTGTCGGAGCGAATGGCCGCACGCCAGATGGAGCTTGAGTCTACCGCGGATCGCAAGCGCAGAGTTGAGGAGGAGCTGGGATCTCGAAAAGCCAGCGCAGCCGAAGCGCGGCGCAATCTCGATCAACTCCGGACTGAGGCGTCGCGTCTCAAAGCCCGCAAGGATTCGCTCGAAGAAATCCTTTCTCACCGCGCCTACACCACGGAAAGCGTGAAGCGTTTGTTTACCGCGGTCGAGCGGGGCGAATCGGAAGGATTTGTTCCGGGCGGCGTGCTGGCCGATTTCATCGAAGTCGACCCGGCCTACGAAAAAGCCACCGAAGATTTTCTGCATGAAGAACTCGAATACGTTGTCGTAGGCGATTGGAACGAGGCCGAGCGCGGCATAGACATCATGCGTACCGATCTGGACGGCCGGGCAACATTCCTGGTTCATCCGCGGGCCGATGAGTCTCTAGGCGAGGCTGAAGAGCTGGCCGGCGCCGATGGCGTCGTTGGCCGGCTCAGCGATCATCTCCGTTTCACCAACGGATTCGCGACGGCTCCGGCGCACCTGCTGCCGAGACTGGCCCGTTGCTATCTCGCCCGCGATCGGGCCGCTGCGCAGAGTCTTGCGGTCGAACATCCGGATGCATTCTTCCTGTTGCCGGATGGCGTCAGTTATCACGGTCACGCCGTCAGCGGCGGCAAGAAAACCGGCAGCGGGCCGCTGGCGCTCAAGCGTGAACTGCGTGAGCTGATCGGCGAAGTCCAGGTGAAGCACAAGGGCGTGGATGAAACAGCTGCGCTGCTGGCGCAACTCGAGGGCGAGATCCACACTTTCAGCGAGGATCTGGAAAGCCTGCGCACGTTGCAGCAGAATCAGGAGAAAGAAGCGCTGGCGCTCGATCACGAGCACCGCAAACTGGCCGAAGAGTTCGCCCGCGCCCAATCGCAACTGTCGGTCGCGCGGCTGGAACTGGAACGTCTGCGCCAGGAAGGCGGCCGGGCCCGATCACAGCAGGAGCGCGATCAATATTCGCTTGAAGAAAAAGAGACAGCCCGCTCAATTGAGGAGCAGGTGCTCGAACAGTCCCGCGCGGATTTCGAGGAGTTGCAGGCCGACGCGCACAAGTTGATTGAGGAACATGGGGCGCTACGCGCTGAGCTGGCCGGATTCGAAGAGCGGCGGCGCGCCGAGCAAGCCACCGAAGCCCGTTTCCAGGCCCAGATCGGGCAGATTACCATGCGCCGCCAGGAGATCGCCGCCGAAATCGATCGCCTCGGAGTGGAGCGCGCCCGGCTGCTGGTCGACAACATCGAACTGGACCGCCGGGCCGGCGAGCTCATAGATGACATCCGTTCCGTTGAAGAAGCAGTCGCGCGTCTGGCAACGCAGGAGACGGAGCTGCGCGGAAATTTGGCCGCGCTCGAAGAAGCGCTGCGCCAGCTTCGCGCCGACGTCCAGACTGCGCAGGAGAAGCGCTCGCAAATCGAGCTGGAGCTGGTGAAGAAGCAGGCCGAGCTGAAATACCTCGATGAAACCAGCCGTAAGGAGCTGAACGCGCCACTCGAAGAATTGGCCGCGGGCGAAGAGGCCGTCCTGGATGAAGCCGGCCTCACCGAAGCCGAGCAGAAGTACCAGGAAGTGAAGGCGCGCATCGAAGCATTGGGCCCGGTGAATCCGCAGGCGCTCGAAGAGTTCCAGGAAGCGCAGCAGCGCTATGATTTCTTAAACGCCCAACGGCAGGATCTGCTCGATTCGATACGCGACACCGAGAAAGCTATCCACGATATCGATATTGAATCCCGCCGTCGCTTCACCGACGCCTTCGAGGCAGTCAACGGGCACTTCCGCGAAATATTCAAGACTTTGTTCGGCGGCGGCACAGGCGAAATGCGGCTCACCGATGAGAGCAACATCGCCGAATCGGGCATCGACATCGTCGCTTCGCCTCCCGGCAAGCGGTTACAGAATGTGCTGCTGCTATCGGGTGGCGAGAAATCGCTAACCGCGATGGCGTTGCTCATGGCCATCTTCCACTACACGCCCAGCCCGTTCTGCATTCTGGACGAAGTGGATGCCCCGCTGGATGAGCCGAATATCGAGCGGCTCACGCGCCTGCTGAGAGAAATGTCCACGCAGACACAGTTCATCGTCATCACGCACGCCAAGCGGACCATGGAAGCCGCGCAGAGTTTATACGGCGTGACGATGCAGGAGCCCGGCGTTTCGAAGCTGGTTTCGGTTCGCTTCGAGAACGGTGCCTCGGCGCCTCAACCGATCCCGGAGATGGCGCTTCACGGGGCGGCGGTGTAAGATTCACTGGCGGTAGATCACGCCGCCTTTCATCACGAACCCTACTTTTTCGAGTACGGCGATGTCTTCGAGCGGATTTCCCGGCACCGCGATCACGTCGGCAAAGTAACCGGGCTTGAGCGCGCCGATTTGCCCTTCCCATCCCAGCGCTTTTGCGCCGTTGATAATGCCAGCCTGGATCGCGGCCAGCGGCTTCATGCCGAACTTGACCATTAATACAAACTCACGGGCTTGCGTGCCGTGCTGAAACGGTCCGACGTCGGAACCCACCGCAAAAGGCACACCAGCGGCCATCTGTTTGCGAAATTGCTGCGCGTGATAGTCGAGCGCTTTACGCCGAGCCGCGGTCGCTTCGGCTGAGCCGGCATGATCGGCAAAATACTCGGAAATGGCAAACGTCGGCACTGCTGGAATCTGCTTCTCCCGCATGAGCCGCATCGTCTCATCGCTCAACTGATCGGCGTGATCGATCGTGACAACGCCCGCCCGCGCGGCGTATAGCGTGCCCGGCTCGCCCGTGGCGTGGACCGCAACACGCTTGCCCACGCGGGCCGCCTCTTCGACTGCAACACGAAGCTCGGCCTCCGTGTACTGATAGGGCGTGGAGAATTTGCCGTCTCGGAAAGCATCACGCCCGGTTTCATAGATCTTGATGAAGTCGGCGCCCAGTTTGAACTGCTCGCGGATCACGCTCACCAGTTCGGCGGCGTTATTGGCGTAGGTCGCGTTCGACAAAACATGCTGGTCGGGATTGAAGCGGTTGGCGTCCTCATGCCCGCCCAGGGTGTCGACCGCATTGCCGCTGATTCGCAGCCTTGGCCCCGGAATCAAGCCCTCGTTGATGGCATTGCGGACCGCGGTGTCGGCGGCGCCCGCGCCTTCCGTTCCCATATCACGCTCGGCGGTGAAGCCTGCCATCAGATCGTCACGAGCGGCCAGCGTGGCGATTATGGTTCGCTGCGGCACCGATTCTTCGACGGTCTGCAGATCCTCGGCGCCGGGATGCAGAAACAGGTGCACGTGGACGTCGATCAAGCCGGGCATCAGCGTCTGGTTGCCCAGATCGATCGTTTTCGCGCCAGCGGGATGCGTAACCGAGGCGCCGGCTTCGACGATGCGTTCGCCTTGCACCAGAACTTCGCCGGGCGTTAGAAGCCTTCCGCCTTCGACGTCGAGCAATCTAGCGGCGTGCAACACCACCACGCTACGCTGCTGCGCGAAGATCGAGCCCACCGCCAGAACGGCCAGAAACGGAAAGTGCTTCATGCGCTCACCCCACGTTTGGCGTCTTCGAGTATCTCTTCCACCTCGGTCTGATATTGCTTCAGCAGATGTTCATTAGCGGCTTCAAAACGCATCACCAGGACCGGCTGGGTATTGGACGCGCGCAGCAGGCCCCAGCCTTCCGGAAAAATCACCCGCACTCCATCGATATCGATTGTTTTATATTTTGCTTTCAAATGCTTGGCTACGCGGCGCACCAGATCGAACTTCATCTCATCGGGACAATCAACGCGGATCTCGGGAGTCGAGACCATCTTGGGAAGTCCGGCGAGCTGCGCCGATAGCGGCCGGCCCGATTTCGCGACGATCTCGATCAGGCGGCAAGCGGCATAAAGCGCGTCGTCGAAACCGCGGTAGCGATCGCCGAAGAACATGTGGCCCGACATTTCGCCGGCCAGCTCGGCGTGCTCCTCCTTCATCTTGGCCTTGATGAGCGAGTGGCCGGTTTTGTACATGATGGCGTTTCCCCCCAGCCTGCCGAGTTCGTCGTACATCACCTGCGAGCACTTCACTTCGCCAATGAACGTGGCCCCGGGCTTTCGCTCCAGAATCTCGCGGGCGTAAATCAGCATCAGCATGTCGCCGTAGATTACGTTGCCATGTTCATCCACCGCGCCAATGCGGTCTGCGTCGCCGTCGAACGCGATGCCTAGCTCCGCGCCGGTCTGGCGCACTTTTTCGATCAGGTAAAACAGATTGGCAGGCACCGTGGGATCGGGGTGATGATTGGGAAACTTGCCATCCATTTCGAAGAACAGCTCGGTGACATCGACATTGAGTTTCTCGAATATGCGATGAATCACCGGTCCCGCAGTGCCGTTGCCGGCGTCGGCGACCAGCTTTATGCGCCGCTTCAGAGCAAACTGAGAAGCGATCTCATCCACGTAAGGCGTAACGACGTCGGCGCTCCCCGCCCGTCCGGCTCCACGTTCGAAATCCTGCCGCTCGATCAGCCGCCGGACTTCCTGGATCGTCTCTCCGTGCAGAGTGCCGGACCCGCAGACTGTCTTGAATCCGTTGTACTCCGGCGGATTGTGGCTGCCGGTGATCATGACGGCGCCGTCGGCCTTCAACTGCTGCGCGGAGTAATACAGCACCGGGGTCGGCACCACGCCGATGTCGGTAATGTCGCAGCCGGAGGCCAGCAGACCTTTAACCAGTGCATCGCGCAGACGAGTCGAGCTGAGGCGGCAGTCGCGGCCAACATTGATCTTCGGTCCGCTATTTCGCTGAAGATAGGTGCCGAGTCCAAGTCCGAGCTGTTCGACGTCGGGGCTGAGGAGTTCCGAATCGGCCACGCCCCGGATGTCGTACTCGCGGAAGATGGTGGGCTTAAGCATCCTTCAATTTTAGCGGTAGTCAGGGGGATGGGCTGGCGTTCAGATCCCAACGGGTGGGATCGCCGCGCTCAGCCGTATCGGTCAGCGGCGCCAGGTTGTCATTCCTAAGAAGATTTTCGATGCCATGAGACTCAAGGAGGGGGATTTCATGGAAGTTACGGCGGAACGAGGGCGCGTCTCTATGAAGCCTAAGCGGCTTGTTGACTGGGATGAAACGCTCACCGCGGCGGAAACCAAGATGATCCGCCACGGTCTCAAGCAGGCCAAGGAAAGAAAAACCCGGCCCTGGAGCCGAATCAAGCATGAGCTGGGTATGTGAGCTCACCCAGGCCGCAGAAAAGGACTTTTGGACGATGCCCGAGTGGCGCAGGTCTCCGACCTGCGAAACGCTTTTTATCGGCTCACGAACCGATTCCCCGCGATCAAGAACCGCAGCGGCCAATCAGCACAATGTGTGATCCCAACCCTCGGTGTCACCGCCACTTGAATGGCAGGCTCATCACGCAAACCGCGCACTTGTAGCGCGCTCCTGGTAAGATCTGCGCCGTTCTGTTTGCGCGTGATGCCTAGCGCGAGCGTAAGCTTCCCCGGACCCGACGCCAGGTCTTCCAAGCGTTTCGCCGACGGACGCCGCCGGCGCATGGTCGCGATTCCCGCTATCGGCTCCAGTGCGCGGATCAGAACGCAGCCCGCTTGCCCCTCGGGCTCCGCCACGAAGTTGAGACACTCATACATGCCATAGATGAAATACACGTAAGCGTGGCCGGGCGGACCGAAGATCACGCGCGTGCGATCGGTCATGCCGCGCCAGGCGTGCGCCGCGCGATCATCCACGCCCAGGTATGCTTCGGTTTCGACGATGCGCCCGGCGGTTTTGCCGTGAATCAAAATCTTGCCCAGGCAGTCGCGCGCGACCTCAATCGCCGGCCGGGCGTAGAATTCCCGGCCGAGCACCGTGGACTCAGCCAGCAACCGCGCGAAAGGAACGCTCAACTCTTTTTGTATCCTAGGAGGTTAGCATGCGGCTATTCACGGGGATTGATCTTCCGGAAGATGTTCGGGAGAGGTTGGAGCGGTTGCTTATGCACCTGCGTCCGGCGGCGCATCTGAAATGGAGTCCGGTGTACAACCTGCATGTGACGCTGAAGTTCATCGGCGAGTGGCCCGAAGAAAAGCTTCCGCAACTCGAAGCGGCGCTGCACTCGATCCCGCCCCGTGCCGAGATCTCTATCGAAGTGAAGAGCCTGGGCTGGTTTCCCAATACGCATCATCCGCGTGTTTTTTGGGCCGCGGTGCTCGGTGGCGAGGCGCTCTCGGCTCTCGCTCGTGACACCGACGCGGCGCTGGCGCCTTTGGGAATCGCGAAGGAGGATCGTGCGTTCACCGCGCACCTCACCTTGGCGCGAATTAAAGAGGCCGTTCCGCTGCAAGCCTTGCGTAGCGCCATTGAGCAGTTGGAGTCGGCCGAGTTCGGAAACTTCGTGGCCGACCGCTTCTATCTGTTCCGCAGCCAGCCGGGCGCAGCCGGCTCCATCTACACCAAACTATCGGAGTATCCCTTTCGAGCGAAATGATGCCACTCCTCGCGCTGGCGCTTGCGTATCTGATCGGTGGCATCCCGTTCGGTTATCTTCTGGTGCGGCTCAAAACCGGCCAGGATGTGCGCTCGCTGGGCAGCGGCAACATTGGGGCCACTAACGTACTGCGAACCAGCGGGCGCGCCATCGCCATCGCGACGCTGCTGCTCGACATCGCCAAAGGATTCTGCGCGGTGTGGCTCGCCGCGAGGCTCACAAATGATTCCGTAACCTGGACCAGCTTAGCCGCTCTGGCGGTGATGGCGGGTCATGCTTTTCCCGTCTTCTTGAAATTTCGCGGAGGCAAAGCGATGGCGAGTTTCATCGGAGCGTTCCTGTATCTCACCCCCATCCCGCTCCTGGCAACCCTGGTGCTGTTCGCGATCGTGGTAGCCGCAACCCACCATATCTCGATGGGTTCAATCATCGCGGCCGCTTCCCTTCCCCTAGCGGCCTGGCTCATCATGCATCCCCCCCAGCCGGTTGTTCTGGTGTCGCTCATTGCGGGCGCTTTTGTCGTAGTGCGGCATCGCGAGAACATACAAAGGATTCGAGCCGGCAAAGAACATGTTTTTCGATTCCAGTAGCCGCGGATAACGCATGACAGGCTCGATCGCGATCATCGGCGCCGGCAGTTGGGGCACCGCCCTTGGAGTGGTGCTGGCCTCCCGCTTTGCACGCATCCGGCTCTGGGCGTACGAAACCGATCTGGTGGAGCGCATGGCTGCCACCCGCGTCAATGACGTCTTCCTGTCCGGCTTCCACTTGCCGGCCAACGTCCAGCCGACGTCCGACCTGGCATTCGCGCTCGACGGCGCGGAGATCGTCCTGGGCGTGATGCCTTCGCGGTTTGCGCGCAGGCTGTACGCCGCGATGTTGCCGCACTTGAAATCCGAGATGCGGTTTGTCAGCGCCACCAAGGGTCTGGAGAACGGCACTCTGTTGCGTATTTCGGAAGTCGCCCGCGAGGTGATTCGTAGCCGATTTCAGCCTCGGATCGCGGTTCTTTCGGGGCCGACATTTGCCAAGGAAGTTGCGCGAGGCGAGCCGACTGCTTTAGTGATTTCCTCCGAAGATCAGGCGCTGGCCGCATCCATCCAACGCGAGTTTTCCGGCCCGACTTTTCGCCTGTACACCAACGACGATCCGGCCGGCGTCGAGATCGGCGCGGCACTGAAGAACACCATCGCGATTGGGGCGGGAATTTGCCAGGGACTCGGCCTCGGAAACAATTCCATCGCTGCTTTGATCACTCGGGGACTGGCCGAGATCACTCGCCTGGCCGTCGCCATGGGCGGCCAAACCAGGACGCTCTCGGGGCTGGCGGGTTTAGGCGACCTGGTACTGACCTGTACAGGTGAACTAAGCAGAAATCGGAGTGTCGGCATTCAACTGGCGCAAGGACGAAAGCTGGCCGAGATCGTAAGCGCCATGACAATGATTGCCGAGGGCATCGAAACCACGTCCGCGGCCGTCGATTTAGCGCACAAATTTAGCGTGGATATGCCAATTACGACGCAAATGGACTCGATTTTGAGGGGCGGAAGGTCGCCCCGAGAGGCCATTCGCGAGCTAATGGACCGTACCCTTAAGAACGAGTAATGTAAACTCCTGTAAACCGAACCCCGGAATCCTCGTTGTGAGCAACGGGCTAAGTCAATGAATCCTGAGGGCGTGAACACCCCAGCCGCGCAACCTTCCTGGTCGGCGCGGGTTAACAGTGATAGAGCAGCTGAGGGGCCCCTGGAGCGGGATGCCGAGTTAATGCTGCGCGTCCGGGATGGGGATCAGGCCAGTTTTGGCCTGTTACTGGAGCGCCACCGCAGTCCGGTGATCCACTTCGTGTACCGGATGGTGCAGAATCAGGCTGTTGCGGAGGAGTTGGCGCAGGAGGCGTTTCTACGCGTTTATAAATCGAGGTTGAGTTACGAGCCGACAGCGAAGTTTACGACCTGGTTATTCAGGATCGCCAGCCATCTGGCGTTAAATTGGATCCGGGATGGACGAAACGAGAAGCGCCAAGCGAGCTTGGATGAGAGTCCGGATGGAACGGCCAGGCAGGTACCGGATCGAGGCAGGACGGCGGAGCAGGAGTTGGTTTATCAGGCCAAGCTGAGGGAGGTGCGGCAGGCGATCGAGGCCTTGCCGTCAAAACAGAAGGCCGCGGTAATGATGCACAAATATGAAGAGATGGGATATGCGCAGATCGCGGATGTGTTAAGTTGTTCTGAATCGGCAGTGAAATCTCTGTTGTTTCGGGCGTACGAATCGTTGCGAGTGCGGCTGGCGCATATGGCATGAAGAGGGAGGAATGCGATGGAGCCTTCACAAGAAATAACGTGCCCGCAAAAGAGCGATGATGGCGCCGGGTGGATTGTCGCTTACGTGGCGCGAACGCTCGACTCCGGCAGCGAAGCTGCATTCGAGCGTCATCTGGAATCGTGCGCGAGCTGTCGCGAAATGGTTGCCGCTCAGCGAGCAGTATGGTCGGCGCTCGAGGCGTTGCCCGCTCACCCGGTGTCATCGAATTTCGATTCCAGGCTATATCAACGCATCGCCGAAGAGGAGCAAAGTGCCTGGTGGCGACGATTGTTCCAGGCCGGTTGGTCGTGGCGGCCGGCCATGCCCGTGGCTGCCGCTTGCGCTGTTCTGGCGGTTGCGTTTCTGGTGAAGAACTCAGGACCCTCTATCCTCCCGCAACAGCAGGTCCAACCCCAGCTTCAGATCGAGCAAGTGGAACGAGCTCTCGATGACATGGATATGTTGAAGCAGGCCGGCGTGGAATTCGCGCTCGATAAGAACACACCACAGGAGCGGATGTAGGCGGAGCGATGCGCTGGCGTAGCTCCATTCTGGCGCTATACGCCCTAGCGTGTGGCATGATCTTCGGGTCAACCGCGCGGGCCCAGGGCCGGCGTGGCGCGGCATCCCGCCCACCGGGTGCCCAAAGGCTGGGCAAGGGCCCCGCCCAAACACCCATCGAAGAATTTGAGACCCTGCCGCCCGCCGAGCAGCAGAAGGCGCTGAATCGTCTGCCGCCGGAGCAGCGGCAAAAGCTGCAGGAGCGGCTGCAGAGGTTCAATCAGCTTCCTCCTGAACAACAGCAGGCGCTCAAGAACCTTTATAACCGGCTACATCAGCTTCCACCCGATCGGCAGAATGCCGTCCGCCAGTCCATCAATAAATTGTCCCAACAGGCTCCCGAACGGCAGCAGGCCATGCGTCAAGATTTGAGAAGTATGGCGAGCATGTCTCACGAGGAGCGCAAGGCTCACATGTCCAGTCCTGAATTCCGTGCAAAGTTCAGCAAGAAGGAACAGGAGATCGTTCGAGACATGACGGAAGTGCTGCCCCAGCGATGACCTAGGGGTGAGAGGCATTCCACAACCAGAGAATTACGGCCGGCTACCCGCCTCTTCTGTTTTTGGCAGCAGCTCACGGATGACTTTCCCCGGCAGCGGCGGCGTTTCGCGAGGAAAACCCATCAGCTCCAGGATGGTCGGCACAAAACTCAAGCTGTCGTAGGGTTCTTCAATCATCATCCCGCGTGGGATCCCGCTTTCCGCGCCACCCGCCAGCATCAATACCGAATGGGTGGAGATGCGCAGCAGCGACCCGTGATTGCCGCCCGGATTGAATCCTCGCACATTAAAATTCCAGTGATTATTGGCAAAGATCAGAAAGTCCGGTTCTGCTAAGCGGCGTCTGCGGGCCTGAAATCTTCTCACCAGAAATGCATCACCGGCAGGATCGGGAGCGCACGCTTCCTCCAAAAACTGCTCGTGCAGAGCGAGGATTCCATCGGAATATTTCGTCTTGTGCACCGCCTGTAACCACTCCAACTCGGAATGCCAGGTGTTCAGCCAGGCGGAACGTTCGTCGTGCGGCACTCGAAACTCCGGATCTTCCCAAATGCGCAGGGGAAGACCGGCTACCAACTCTGGGGTGTCCATATGGATCTTGCCTGTGGCGTCCTGCTGTAACCCGCGCACTGGCAGGTATCGAAGTTCCAGGTTTCCGCCGGCATCATGGCGCGAAAGAATGATGACCTGGCGATCTTCACTGGCATAGAGCCAGACTGCGTCTTCGTCCTGCGCGGCGACCGCCTTGGGAATCCGGACGGCGATGAAGTCCACCGGATGCGATCCCACATCCGCCTGAACGTTATTCTTCACCGCCAGCGCGGCCAGCAGCGGAAAATAGTTCACCTTCTGGAAGCTGTGCTCGATATCCAGCGAGCCGTCCGAAGCCAGCACGAGGCCGTCCGGAGCAGGCCCGATGACATAGTTCTGCAGCTCATGGATGGTGTTGGCATCGCCCATGGCGTGCTTGGGAATCAAATCGGATGCCGAGGGCGGATGCTTTTCGAAGTTCGCGGGCGATACTGCCAGCAGTTTTTCCAAAGCGCCTTTGTACTCCGAATAGGCGCGCTCCTGTGCACGCCACCCCTCCAGTTGGACGTCGAGCCTTCGGGACGCTTTATCGAGACCGGCATCGCGCTGCGCCGCGGTCCACTTTTTCGGCTCTTGCGCCACCTTGATGCGCTGCGCTTCGATGGTCCGATGCAGTGCGGCAAGCTCTTCGTTCAACTCCCCAATGTTTGATTGCCATTCCGCACGCTGTCGATCCAGAATCTGAAAGAACGCACCAATGGCTGCGCGCCGAAGCTCTGGCCATAATGAGGACTGGCCGATCTCGTCGAGCAGAATGTGGAGCGCATTGAAATCGGAATTGCGCAAGTAGACCGAGGCTCGCTCATTCCCATCGAGATCGAGCAACGCGGTGGGATATTGGTTGGCCGCGCCCTTCAGGTATAACGAATCTTCGGACGGCGTGACCACCTCGGAAACAAACGGATCCAGACCTTTAAGCTTGTATTCCGTCAGCGGGTGACGGTTGGTCACGACATGATGCGCGCCGCCTTCGCGGCTGTTGAAGAACTGGATCAGATCGTAGCCCTGGCTGTAAACGCCGGGCTGAGTATTCATTCCGTGATCGGAGACGATCGCCAGGACCGTTTGGCCGGCTTCGGGGCTGGCTTCGATGGCGGTCCAGACTCGCCCCACCAGGGCGTCGATGCGTTGCAGGGCCTGCCGTTGAGCGGCGGGATCGGGCGTGCTATGCGCGACGTGATCGTAATCGCCGGTGAAATAATCCAGGTAGCGTATTTGTGGATCGGCCAGCTTCTCGATCAACTCCCGTTCCGTCTGTTCCTCCACGCTGGACCCGATTTCGAATCCCATAGTCCACTCATCCAGAAGCTGGCGTAGAGAACGCGATGTGAAGCGGCTCTGGAAACTGTGCCGCAGCGTCTTCCACCGAACGCCACGCTGGTATAGTTGAAAACTCTGATAACTCGCCTGGTATGGAAAGCGATCGATCAGAAGCGGAATTCTCAGATCGTCCAGCACCTCCACGCCCGGCATGTCCACCCGGTGGGAAAGCGCATAACCGAGGTAAAACGGAAAGAAGTTCAGGTAATCGTATATGTGGTAGGTATAACGATCGAACTCCGCATTGCCGTGAATTTGAAGATGCTGGCCGGTATCGAGCAACGACCAGGACGGAGCGGAGAGGCTGATGGCGCGAACATAGAAATTCGCCAAACGCGAGCCCTGCTGCCTGAATACGCGGTCCATCCAGGGAAGGGCGCTTTTATTGGTGACGGGATCGGTGCGGCCTAGCTCCCGATCGAGCACTTCCTGAGGCACGCCGTCCACTTTGATGATGACGATGCGCTTCACTTCAGCCCGCGCACCGGCGCCTGGCCAGACTGCGAAGAACCAGAAAAAGATCAGACGCGCAGCGAGTACTCGCGGCATTATTGGCCGCCGCCGCCCGCAGCAGCAGCCTGAATCGGTCCGGTATCACCTTTCAAGTACGAGAGGCAGAGTTCGCGCCAGCTCTCCCCGGTTCCCGGATCTTGAGACAAGCGCCGCAGCTCATTGCGTGCCTCTTCGACATTGAGCCGCTGGAGTGCGCGGAGACAGGTGATGCGAAGCTCGGTGTCGCTGGACTGCGCGAATACCCGCGCAACCAGTTGTGGCGCGCGGAGACCTGGCTCCTGCATCTCCGATAAAGCCTCTACGGATCGCCGTATTTGATCGACGTCTCCCACCACCTCAGGCCGCGGGCCGGACGCCAGCAGCTGATCGAGAAAACGCTGGTGGTACAAGGCCCGGCGATAAACATCCAGCTTCGCTAGCACAACCGGATCCGGCGTTGCCGAATCGACCCGAGGGCCAGGGTTGAACAAGGGGTTGAACAGACGGCCGAAAGCCGCGAACATTCGCCTAGATCTCGATTCCGTATACGAGGCGAGCTCCTTGCGACGGTCGCTTTCCAGTTTGGCAATTAATCCACCGGGCGATCGCGCGTACTGGACCAAAGCATTGTACTGCTCGCGAGCCAGCTTCGCTTCGTTGGCGGCGCCATTTTCCAGCGGATTGAGCGCCAGATGGTCCACCCGGGTGAGTAGTTGCGCTTTGAGCTTGGGATCGAGCGAGGTATCCACCGCCAGGAACGCGCGCGCTTCCGAATAAGCTCGAAGCCGCGCGGAGCGGTTGACCGCGCCGCCGTGCCGTCCACGAACGAACGTCCAGGCCGTTTCGCCCGCGAAGAACGGCCAATTCCCAAAGCGGGTGATGCCTAACACGCCAGTTACAACAACAGTGGTTCCATGCAGGAACATTTCGCGGCGCTTGGGTTTCAACTGGTCGCGAAAATCGGCCAGCAATAGGGGGGCTCGCGGGTGATCCAGGCTGTAATAAGCCAGAGGAATCATTTCCACCGCTCGCGCACCGGGCGTATCGGAAGAAACCGCGCGGTTTTCAGCGTCGAGATAACGAGTCTCGGTGTAGCCCGTCCAGTGTTGCAGGCGATCATCGTTCCAGGGGTCGGCAATGCCAAGGAACTGGCCATCGAAGGAATGCTCGGCGCGGTGCTTCAGATCCTCTTCGGCCACCCACAGCAGGGCTCCGAGCGGAGTATCGCCGGGCAAGGCCAGCGGTTCGAAGTAGAGCCCACATAATTCGGCGCGCTGGCGAAGCAGCTCCCAATTGTGGCCCCGCGTTTCCTGGATGCGGGCCATCTCCCGGTCATAAAACTTCGAGAGATTCTGTTCACGAACCAAACCTCCCAGAGCGCGGTCGGAAAGGCTCAGGCGCGAGTACAACTGACGGAAGTCAGCATCCGATAACACAGCGGATGACACATCTGGTAACAACGGGTCTCCGGCCTGCTCGCGTTCCAGGCCGTCCAAAACTCCCAGCGCCTGAAAGAGCTGCAGCTTATGGTAGTCGCTAATGTTGCCGCGGTAACTGCGCGTCGAAGTTCGAACCGCCATGCCGAGCGGATCGAATTCAGTGGCTTGCAAACTGTTGCCGAGCAGGTTGGGCCAAACAGTCTTCACCGGCGACGCGAGATCCATCACAGGGGCCGGAACGCGATTGTCGTGCTGGCGGCTTCCGGCCCGGAACCAGACGATCGACATGGCGGAAGCGACGCGCTGCACGGGCGTCGGACGGGTGCTGGTCAAGATCCAGACGTAGCGCAGGCGATCGTTATTCGAGTCGCCGTCGCCCAAAGTGTCGCGCAGGACACTCACCAGCGGGACGTCCAGATCTTGCGGTTCGGCCCCAGGGGCAGAACGATGTCCGAACAGAGTTATCAGCTCCGCGCCACCATTGACCGGCTCCCGCTCGAGAAAATACGCAGGAGTTGCCGGCTGAGCCGCGACCCAAACTCCCCCCAGAAGCATTATCAGGACGGTTCTCAGCACGCTCCACCTTGAACGTATGACGCGTAATTCGGACCAATGGTTCACCGATCGTCGCCGACATCAGTACCAAATTTTCTTAAAGTTTCTTAGGGACCAAGCAGAACAGCCTCCGTCTAACCGCGAGAGAGGGCCTATGCCAAAGACTTCGCTTTTTATTCTGCTGGGAACTTTACCAGCGTTTGCATTCCAGACTCCCGTCCCGAAGCTCGCGTGCAACGACCGGGGAAATCACCACGACAATCTGGTGTCTCATTGCGAGATGCGGGAGCAAAATATGGGCGCGCCCGGAGGGGCGATCCGGATCAATCCCGGTTCCAATGGCGGCCTGACGGTTACCGGCTGGGACCGGGCCGATATGCTGGTTCGAGCTCGGATTGAGACGGCAGCGGATTCCGACTCAGAAGCGCGCGCTATCGTCCCGCAAATCCGCATCGCCTCCGGAGGCGGCAGTATTGAAGCGGTCGGTCCGCAGCCGGATAGCCATCACCAATGGACTGTGAGCTACGAAATCTTCGCGCCCCGGCAATCCGATATTCAGGCCACCGCCCACAATGGCGGCATTAAGATCTCCGATCTACGCGGCAACATCGAGTTCCAAACGGAAAACGGCGGCGTCACACTGGCGCGCTTAAGCGGCGAAGTTCACGGCCATACCACTAACGGCGGCCTGACCGTCGAGCTCGCGGGCGACCGGTGGGATGGCACAGGTATGGATGTCACCACCACCAACGGAGGCGTCAAGCTCGAAGTTCCGTCCAACTACTCCGCTCATTTCGAAACCGCTACGGTGAATGGCGGCCTAAAAACCGATTTCCCCAGCGTTCAAGGAAACGTGACTAAACAAATGTCCTTCGACGTTGGTCAAGGCGGCGCGACGATAAAGGTCAGCACCACCAATGGCGGCTTAAGAATCACGAAGTCGTGACCGGAAATTCCGGCCTTTGTCCCAGCGCGTCTTCGACGTAAGTACGCAATACCTCGGCCACGCTCCAAGCTTGGGCAATACAGCCTCCGGGGCGATGCGGCGGATCGCCATCGAAAACCTCGGAGATCTGTCCCAACCCGGCCTGCCAGAGATGTTGGCGCAGCGGATCGAGGAAACGCCCGGCGCGATCGCGAGCCTCCGCGGAAGAGCCGTGCACCCGCACGTAAGCCGTCAAGAACGGTCCCAGCAGCCAGGGCCAGACAGTTCCTTGATGATAGGCGCTGTCGCGGCTGCGCGGATCGCCGTCATAGCGCCCGTGATAATTGGGATCGCGCGGCGAGAGCGTTCGTAAGCCGTAAGGCGTGAGCAGCTCCCATTCCGCGACGTCCACGACACGCAGCGCTTTGTCCGCCTCGAGTAATGGATAAGGCAGGCTCACCGCCAAGATCTGGTTCGGGCGAATCGAACTGTCCGCGCCGGATTCGCTGACCACGTCGTAGAGACATCCCTCGGCCTCGTTCCAGAACACCTGTCCGAAGCACGCACGAGTTCGTTCGGCTAAAGCGGAGTAATGATCCGCGTGATCGCGGTCGCCGAATCCTCTCGCCAGGTACTCCATCAGCCGCAGCGCGTTGTACCACAGCGCCTGGATCTCCACCGGCTTGCCGATGCGCGGAGTCACCACCCCGTCGCCGATCTTGGCGTCCATCCAAGTGAGCTGCACGCCCGGCTCGCCGGCCTGAAGCAATCCATCGGAATCAAGCCGGATCCCATACCGTGTTCCGCGCTCGTGCCACGCCACAATGTCCATTAAAGCCTGATAGAGACTGGTTCGCACGAAATCATAATCACGTGTGTAGCGAAGAAACTCGTGGATGGCGTGAAACATCCATAGCGTGGCATCGACGGTGTTGTATTCCGGCGCTTGGCCTGAGTCGGGAAAGCGGTTGGGCAGCATGCCTTGGTCGAGGCTGCCCGCGAAAGCGCGCAGGATGTTCCGGGCGTCATCGTAGCGGCCGGTCACCAGCGTCAGGCCGGGGAGCGAGATCATCGTGTCGCGGCCCCAATCGCTGAACCACGGATAGCCCGCGATCACGGACTTGCGATCGCCGCGCGCGACGATGAACTGGTCAGTGGCCGCGGTGAGAATTTCGGTCAGAGCATCGTGAGCTGGCGCCGCAGCGCTGATTTTCTCCCGTCGCGCTCTCTCCTGCCGCTGGAGCGGGTCAGCGTCGCTGGCGGCGTGACGATCGATAGAAACGACGATGATCGCGGGCGCATCTTTGAAAAGGTCGAAGCGAAGCTGGAACGGGCTATACAGATCCTCGACCGAATCGAGACCACGTTCCCGCTCACGCTCATATTCGAATCTGTAAAACCAGAATCCGGCGGAGTCGATGGACTTCGCATTGTGGGCGAAATGTAAGCTGGGAAGATCGGGATAAGGCGCAATGGTCGCCTGTCCCGGCCTGGTCTCGACTTCCCGCCGGATGCCGTTGTTGGCGTGCGTGGTGCTATGGAAATCCCGGAAAGCAACGAGGGGCCGTACTTCGAGCGCGCAGGACCGGCTGTCGGGATCGCCCAGCAGCGCATACCGAACGACCAGGGTGTTTTCGCCGTGGACCAGAAAGACCGACTTTTCGATCTGGATGTCTTGGACGCGATATGTGAAGACGGGAAAGGGATCGAGGCGAAAGGAATTCAAATAGACATAGCCCCGAGGATGGATCGCGCCTGGATATTGATTGGCGCTCAGCTCGAAGCGCGCCGAGTCAATGACCAGCGTCTCCTCGACCTTGGAAAGAAGGACCACGCGGCCCACCGGCGGTTTGATTGCAGCCGTAAGCAGGCCGTGATAACGGCGGGTATTCAGGCCGATGATGGTGGAGGAAGCGAAGCCACCAATGCCGTTGGTCTCCAGCCACTCGCGCGAGGATGCCTCGGCCACATCGCCGCAGATGAGGCCATCAAACTGGATGAGGCTGTCAGGGGCGCCCATGGATTGTTAGCCAGTAATATAACAGTTCTTGACAACTATGGCGTTGTAGACTATAGTTTATACAGCTAGATTTCAATCAGCCATAAGGAGCCTGCCGTGAAACAAAACGGACAGCCGCCCGAACTCGCCGTGGATTTGACGCCCGCCGTGTTTCAAGTGCTTCTGGCCCTGGGGGACGGCGAAAAGCACGGCTACGCCATCTTGAAGGAAGTCGAAGAACAGACCGATGGTCACGTGCGCCTGAGCACCGGCACCTTATATGCCATGATCAAGCGGCTCTTGAGCGAAGGCATCATCGCCGAATGCCGGAACCGTCCGCCGGCGGAAGAAGACGATCAGCGCCGGCGCTATTACCGGTTGACACCGCTTGGCCGGCAGGTGGCCACGGCGGAAGCTGAACGGATGGAGCGCATTCTATCCACGGCGCGCGAGAAGCACCTGCTGAAGCGGCTGCGGACAATCTAGATCAGGAGCTCCCATGAGCCAGGACAAACAGCCTTTGCCGGATCGATTATACGCAGCGCTGCTGCGCCTCTTCCCATTCGATTTCCGCAGCGACTTTGGCGACCAGATGGAGCAGGCATTTCGCGATCAGCGCGCCGAAATCGAACGGCGAAAAGGCCGGCCAGGCCTCTTGCGTCTGTGGTGGGATACGATCGTAGGAATCTTCCGTACCGCTCCCAGCGAGCATCTTTCGATGCTTGGCCAGGATATCCGCTACGCACTGCGGATGATGCGCAAGAACAAGGGCTACACCGCGACCGCCCTGCTGGTGCTGGCGCTGGGCATTGGAACGAATACTGCAATTGTCAGCGTGATTTCCACCGTATTACTGCGGCCGCTGCCTTATCAGAATGACGGCCAGTTGATGGTGCTGCATCAGAAAGCGCAGAAGGCCGGCGTCGACGAAGTGGCTTTTTCAGTCCCCGAGATCAACGACTATCGGCAGCAGAGCAGTTCCTTTAGCAGCCTGGTTGAGTACCACAATATGCGATTCACGTTGTTCTCAAAGGACAGCGCCAGCCGGGTACAAACCGGTGTCGTGTCGCCCGAATTCTTCCGGATGTTCGGGGTGAAACCGATTATGGGGCGCGATTTCGTTGCGGCCGACGATAAACCTGGCGCGCCCGCGGTCCTGTTGCTGAGCTACGAGTATTGGAAGCAGCACTGCGCCGCCGACCCAAACATTGTCGGAAGAACCTTCGAGATGAACGATCGCGTGCATACAGTCATTGGTGTATTGCCGCCAGTCCCGCAATACCCGGACGAAAATGACGTTTACATGCCGACCTCGGCCTGTCCCTTTCGCAGCTCGCAGGCGATGATCGCGAATCGCGGCGGCCACATGATGAGCCTGTTCGGGCGATTAAAGCCTAACGTCACGCCCGAACATAGCCACGCGGATCTGCGCCTGATTGCGACGCGCCTGGAGCATGATCATCCCGATACCTACGGAAAAGATGTGGGCTTCACCGCGACTTCCGGGCTACTTCGCGACGAGCTCACGCACCGGGCCCGCACTACTCTGTTAGTGCTGCTGGCCGCGGCGGGCTGCGTCTTGTTAATTGCCTGCGCAAATGTTGCCAATTTGACTCTGGCGCGGATGTCGGCCCGCGAGCGGGAATTGACGGTGCGCTCGGCTTTAGGCGCGGGCAAAGGACGGCTCCTTCGGCAGTTGGTGACCGAAAGCTTTATTTTGGGCCTATTAGCGGCCGGGCTGGGAGTGCTGTTCGCTTCACAGAGCCTGAAACTTCTGGTCGATTTCACTGGGCGCCTGACCTCGCGCGCTCGAGAGATCCAGATGGACGGCACGATGCTGGTGTTTGCACTGGCGATGGCTATCCTCACCAGCGTCGTCTTCGGGTCGATCTCGGCTTTCTACTCGCGCGACGAAATCGCATCTGGGCTGCGCGACGGAGCTTCGCACGCGACATCCGGCCTGCGCCGTAATCGTGCCCGTGCGGTGCTGGTGGTCTGCCAGATCGCATTTTCGTTTGTACTGCTGATCGGGGCCGGTCTCATGCTGCGTAGCTTCAGCAAACTGCAGCAGGTCGACGGCGGATTTGTTTCAACCGACCGGGTGCTGGCGGCCAACATCGATCTCAATTGGTCGAAGTACCACGAAGACGCGCAGCGGCGCGATTTCATGAGTCGTCTGCTAATCAAGGTTCAGTCGCAGCCCGGCGTGTTATCGGCGGCCATCTCTTCGAGTTATCCTCTCGATCCCGACAACGCCGGCGGCAGCATGTTCAATCGCCGGTTTGTAGTGGAGGGGCGCCCGCTCAGGGAAGGCGAAGTGCCGCCGATCACCGCCATGCGCAGCACCACCCCGAACTACTTCAAGACGCTGGGCGTTCGGCTCGTTAGCGGGCGAACATTCGCCGATTCGGATAACGAAAAGGCACCCGAAGTGGTCTTGGTCAATCAAACTCTGGCACGTCACTACTGGGGCGAACAAGATCCCGTCGGCAGAAGAATTTCCTTCAACAAGGGAGAGAAGTGGACCAAAGTGATCGGCGTGGTGGGCGACGTAAAAGAGTATGGACCCGATCGCCCAGCGGGCGACGAAATGTATCTGGCTTCGGCCCAGAACCCCATCCCCGGAAGCGTTCTAGTACGGACCAACCGCGACGCAATGAGCCTGGCGAACCAGGTCCGGCGCGCCGTGATGGAAGTGGATCCGCAGACCGCGATCCCGGTGGTGGAGACCCTCGAGCAGGCTCGTCACGACGCCACGGAATCTCCGCGGGTCATGACCGACCTGTTGGGTATCTTCGCCGCTCTCGCGCTCGTGATCGCCGTCGCGGGAATCGGCGGGATGCTTGCATTGGCGGTGAATCAACGCTGGAATGAAATCGGAATCCGCATCGCGCTGGGCGCCAGGCCGGGTAACGTCCTCGGGATGATTCTCAAACAAGGGATGGGATTGGTTCTGGTGGGGCTTTTGGTAGGACTGCTCGCGGCAGCGGCGCTCACCGGAATGATGAAGACCTTGCTCTTCGAGGTGCAACCCACCGATCCCGTGACGTTCGTGGGAGTCTCGCTCGTGCTGGCCCTGGCCGCGCTGATCGCCTGTTATTTGCCTGCGCGCAAAGCGCTGAAAGTTGACCCCCTCATGGCGCTTCGCCGAGAATAGGACATCTAATGCGAACAAAAGTGATAGCCTTCATCGTAATCGCGGCTGCTGCCGGTTTGATGACGCAATGGGCCGCGGAACCTGGAACGGCGAGCGTCCCGGAGTTCACCAAAGACAACCAGTTACTCTTGCCATCTCACTACCGGGAATGGATTTACTTGAGCTCCGGCCTCGGGATGACATACGGTCCAGTCGCGGAGGCCAATCGCAACATGGGCCCTATGTTCGACAACGTGTTTGTGACGCCCGCCGCGTATCAGTCCTTCCTGCAGACCGGTAAATGGCCGGAGAAAACTATGTTCGTGCTGGAGGTTCGGGGCGCGGTGGAAAAGGGCTCGATCAACAACGGCGGTCACTACCAGGGCGAGATCCACGGAGTCGAAGTAGAAGTGAAAGACACCTCGCGATTTCCAGGCAACGGTTGGGCTTTCTTCGGATTCGGCCAATCGCAAACGGCCAAGATGATTCCGGCCAGCGGGAGCTGCTATACCTGCCATCCGACCAAAGGCGCGGTGGATAATACCTTCGTGCAGTTCTATCCGACACTGCTTCCGATCGCGAAACAGAAGGGCACTTTGAATCCCGCTTACGTCGCTGCCGTCGCGGCTGAAGGCCACTAAACCAGAACTTTTCTTCCAGCCGGCTTGCTAATCTGGGCGTAGACGTGTCCACACGTCCGAGCCGGGTCTCGCCTCGTGACTGCAGGTAACCAAGTTGCTGCACCAAAATCGTGGAGGAGTCGTCTACAAAGTTGGACCGACGCCGACAAATTGCATCAGCACGAAGATAAAGTCCTGCTGGTGCTGACTTTGATTATCGGAGCCGTGGTCGGTCTGGTGATCGCAGGCTTCATCTACCTCACCGAAAACCTCGGTTCTCGCATGTATCCACCCGGAGGCGCGGCATGGCGACGGCTCGTGATGCCGACCGCCGGATCGTTGATCACCGGCTATCTGCTGTCCCGATATTTTCCGAATGCGCGAGGTAGCGGAATCCCGCAAACGAAAGCGGCGCTTTTTCTACGCGATGGCTTCATCAGTTTTCGAACGGTAGTGGGAAAGTTCTTCTTGTCGTCCGCTTCCCTGGCGAGCGGGATTGCGCTGGGCCGCGAAGGTCCCTCGGTGCAAATCGGCGCGGGACTGGCCTCGGTGCTGGGCCGCCGGCTCGGCCTGGGACCCGCAAATATCCGGCAACTGGTCCCGATCGGGGCTGCGGCGGCTCTGGCGGCCGCGTTCAATACGCCAGTCGCGGCGGTGCTCTTCACGCTCGAAGAAGTGATGGGCGATCTGCACGCGCCGGTTCTGGGCTCTATCGTACTTAGCTCAGCGACCTCCTGGATCGTCCTGCACCTGCTCCTTGGCGACGAGCCGCTGTTTCACGTTCCGGCCTATCAGCTCGTCAGCCCGGTCGAGTTCATCAGCTACGCGGTGCTCGGCATCATAGGCGGCATCGTGTCGGTCTGCTTCGTGAAGCTGCTCTTGTTCATCCGCAAGCGCTTCATGGCGCTACCTCGATGGACCGATTGGCTGCAGCCCGCCGCCGGTGGCCTGCTGGTCGGCGTGATGGGATGGTTCGTGCCCGAAGTTCTGGGCGTCGGCTACGGGCACGTCAGCGAGGCGCTGAACGGCCAGATGGCGCTGAAGATCATGGCGCTGCTGGTAGTTCTAAAGCTCATCGCGACGGCGGCCTGCTATGGCGCCGGAAACGCTGGTGGAATTTTCGGCCCCAGCCTTTTTATCGGGGCCATGCTGGGTGGAGCGGTCGGCAGCGCGGCTCATCAACTGTTTCCCGATTACACCGGCAGCGTCGGCGCGTACGCATTGGTCGGCATGGGCGCGGCATTTGCCGGCATCGTGCGAGTGCCACTGGCTTCCGTGATCATGATTTTCGAAATGACGCGCGATTATTCCATCATCGTGCCGCTCATGATCTCGAACCTCGTAAGCTTCTATATTTCGTACAAGTTGCAGAAAGAGCCGATTTACGAGGCCCTCGCGCATCAGGACGGGCTGCATCTGCCCTCCGGCCTGAAGGACCGGCAAGGGATGATGACGGTGCGCAACGCCATTACCACGGCCAGCCATCGGCTCTCCCAGTTCGATCGGCTGCGCGATGCCCTGGCGTGTTTCAGTGAAGATCGCAACGCCTGCCCTGTGGTTAGTGGATCGGATCTGCTGGGAATGGTCTCGCGGGCAGAGATCGAAGCAGCCATCGACCGCGGCGGCGAAGACCGAACATTGGCCGAGGTTTTCCCGAATTTCGCGCCTGGACCCGGGCCGCCGGAATCCCTCCGGGCAGAGAGCTTTCCGCACGTGCATGTAGACCATCCGCTGGATGTCGCGCTCCGCCGCATGGCCCAGAGCAAATTGAACGTCCTTCCGGTGGTAAGCCGCTCGAATGTGCGCGAGTTGCGCGGCGTCGTTTCGCTCCAGGGTGTCCTTCGCGCCTACGGCGTGGTTCAGGAGCCGGCGGACGAACCGCGGCCCGTTGCGGAACAGGCCCGGAGATCGCCGAAGTTCGTTCCCGGCATGATCGCGGCGCTTTTGGTGCTGGTGTTCCTGATCGGCTTTCTGCATTATTTCTATCGTTCCCAGCGGGGCGGGCGCGCCGAACAATATTTCAAAACCGGAGGCGAACTGCTGCTGCAGGGGCGAGAGCAGGAAGCGGTGGAACAGTTCCGGAGCGCCCTATCAATCTCGCCGGATAATCAGCAGTATCGCCTTTCGCTGGGCTTAACGCTGGCCAAGACCGGGCATCCCGACGAAGGCGCGGTGTATCTCAACGAGGTGCTGAAGCGCGATCCCAACAATGGCGCGGGGAATCTCGGACTGGCGCGGATCGCGGCCGCCCGCGGAAAAACGTCGGACGCTATTACTTACTACCATCGCGCCATCTACGGATCGTGGCCGGCGGGCGAGGAAAACAATCGACTGGAGGCGCGCTTCGAGCTGGCGGCCTATCTCAAGAAGTCAGGCCTTCAAAAAGAAGCGATCGCGGAATTGCTGGCGGCTCTGGAGCAAGCGCGCAACAATGATCCGGCCAAGAAGCGCATTGGGCGTCTGCTGCTAGAATACGGCTCGCCGCGCCAGGCCGCCGAAGTTTCGCAGGACGTTCTGCGCGCCAATAACCGCGATGCGCAAGCGTGGGCGAGCTTGGGATTGGCGGAACTCGAGCAAGACGACTACCTCGCCGCCCGAAACGCATTCCGGAATGCGGTGCGATTCGATCCCTCAGATGAGCAGAGCCGGAAGCAGCTCGAACTGGCTGACCGGATATTGGCGCTCGACCCGAACGCTATCGGGGTGCGCGCCTCCGGGCGATACCAAAGAAGCGTCGAAATCCTGACCGGCGCACTAAAGATGGCAGAGCCGTGTCTGACCGCCGACAACGATCCGGCAGTCGATCAAGCTCGGAAGGCACTGGCTCAGCGGCCTCGGCGGGGGGAAATCGATGATGCGATCGATATGAATCTCGATCTCGCGGTGAGGCTTTGGAAGTCGGCCAAAAATCTCTGCCCATCCCAGCAGCAAAAAGACGAGGCGCTCGATCGGGTGCTGGCGCGTTTATCGCGTCAGTGATCCGAGCGCCTCAATGGCCCTAGTGTAAGCGGAAAAGCCTACGCGGAAAAGCTCGGATCGAATTCTACTGTGCCTGAGTAAGATGGGCGCGGCGATTCTTTTGCCAGCAGTCCTCATCGTGATCGCTGCAAACCGGGTGCTCCTTGCCATAGCTGATGGTTCGCAACTGGTCGCCCGGGAGTCCCATGGTGGCCAAATACTCTTTGGTCTGCTTGGCGCGCGCGTCGCCGAGCGCCATGTTATATTCCTCGGATCCACGCTCATCGCAGTGCCCTTCTACGGTCAACTTGAAGTCGGGATACTGGCGAATCAGCTCAGACAGGGTCTGGGCATCCGACCGGAGAGCAGTCTCAGCGTCCGGACGAAGCGTGTGCTGGTTGTAATCGAAATAGGCATCCTGGATGCGATTCAGCAGATCCTGGATGCGGGCCCGCGTAGCAGCGTCCGGCATACGCGCTGGAGTGCTGCTGGCTCGCTCGTAAGGTTGTTGCGGTGTCGGCTGTTGGGGCGTGGATCGCGCAGTAGTTGCAGGCGCCGGAGTGGAAATGGGGGCCGGCGGAGGCGGAGTCTTGGACGCCACCTTCTTTGCGCAACCGGTCCAAAGTACAGCCAAAGCCGTAGCGGCCACGCAGGCCATATATCGCGTTCTCATCGAAATACCTCCCGAAAAAATCGTCGGAAGTTATAGAATACAGAACATCGATTATAGGAAGAATCCCGTAGGTACTGTATTTCGTGGGGAGGGAATCGCCTTATACAGGATAGACGTGATTCCTGCCAGGGACCGGTGGTTCTATCTTAGAGGTTAGGTCAATTGATAGAAGAGATAAACTGAGGGAGGAATGCGGCAGCGGCCCTGGCTGGTGCTGGTTGTTGGATTTGGCGGCCTGCTGCTGTTGATGGCAGCTGCCGAAACTGGGGCATTGCTGTTTCTAAACGGCTGGCGCCACAGCGGCACCGAGCTTCAAGGGCGCTTTCTGGCGCGCAACCGCACGCTGGAGAAAATCAGGGCTAACATCTATCTTTCGGGTACCTTTGCGCGCGATTCCCTGCTGGCGCCCGAGATATCCGGTGCCAAGGCCCAAATCGCGACGCTGGCGAGCCTCCGCCACGATACCGACGTCTTGCTGGATAACTACGCGCAATCGCTCGAGCCCGAGGAAAGCGCTCCTTTTCGGACCCTGCGAGCCGAGATTGACGCTTATTGGAAAGTGCTGAATGGCACCTTCGCCTGGAGTTCCGACGAGCGCAACCAATACCGCTTTCCGTTCTTCTATGAGGAGATGGTCCCGCGGCGGACCTCCATGCTTCAGATCGCTGATCGCATTGCCGCCCTGAACGAAGACGCGCTCAGGCGCGGTGACACGCAGTTGGGCGCCTTATTTGGAAGGCTGCAGTTCGGTCTGGTGGCCATGATCGTAATCACGCTGCTCGGCGGCGCGAGCCTGGCTGCGCTCACGATCTTCCACATTCTGCGGCTGGAAGGAGAAGTCCAGGAACGGCTCAAGGAAAGCGTACAGGCCAGAGCCGGCCTGCAGGAACTTTCCGCGAAACTGGTGCGCGCTCAGGAGGACGAGCGCCGGGCGCTCTCGCGCGAGTTGCATGACGAAGTCGGCCAGTCTTTCTCGGCGGTGCTGATGGAGGCCGAGAACCTGCTCGATCTGGACCCTGCCGCCGAGGTGCGGCCTCACCTGGAAGCGCTTCGGAGCCTGGCCGAGAATGGTATGAACGAGATCCGCAACATGGCGTTGCTGCTGCGCCCGTCGATGCTGGATGACTTTGGCCTGGTGCCCGCGCTCAATTGGCAGGCCCGTGAGACAGCCAAGCGAACTGGGATGCACGTCCAGGTTGACAGCCAGGTAGAAGACGAGCTACCCGAAGAGCACAAGACCACCATTTACCGGATCGTGCAGGAAGCGCTCAATAATTGCGCCCGCCACGCCCAGGCCACCACCGTCCAGGTCTCCGTGCGCGGCGAAGACGGCCAGATCCTGCTGAATGTCCAGGACGATGGCAGCGGCTTCGATCCACAGCGCGTACGTGGACTGGGCCTGCTGGGGATGGAAGAACGCGTCCGGCACCTGGGCGGCAAGTTCGAGATCGACTCGCGGCCCGGGCTCGGCACCCTGCTGCATATCGTTTTGCCGTTGGCTAGCCTGACTGGGGATGGACGGAATGGAAGACACTCCAATTCGCATTCTGCTGGCTGACGACCACAACATTCTTCGCGACGGCATGCGCTTGCTTTTGGAGCGCCAAGCTGGGTTCTCCGTGGTGGGCGAGGCCGCCGATGGCCGGGAAGTGGTGCAGCTTGTTCAGGAACAATCACCCGACGTAGTGGTGATGGACATCGCCATGCCCAATATGAACGGGATCGAGGCCACGCGCCGCATCGTCGAGCGCAGGCCGGAGATCGGCGTGGTCATTCTCAGCATGCACGATGACGAAAGCTACGTGATCCGGTCTCTGAAAGCCGGCGCCCGCGCTTATCTGCTGAAGGACGCCGTGAAGACCGAGTTGATCGCCGCCATCCAGGCCGTGGTGCAGGGGCGTTCCTACTTCAGTCCCAAGATCAGCCGCATTCTGCAGGAAGACTTCGTGCAGTTATTGGGCCGCCGCGGGGGAGACGATAGCTACGACTTGTTGACCGAGCGCGAGCGCGAAGTGCTGCAATTGATAGCCGAAGGAAAGACCAACAAAGAAATCGCCAACCATCTCAACCTCAGCCTCTACACCGTCGACACGCATCGCACGCATATCCTGCAAAAGCTGAACTTGCACAGCGTGCCGGAGCTGATCCTGTACGCCGTCCGCAAAGGCATCATCTCCTAAATTAGGGACAGTGCACTCAAATACCGATTTTTCGTCAAACGCCGGTATTTGATGGACACTGAAATAGTGTACACTAGAACCGTGAAGAACATTACTCTGAGCGCTGAAGAAGACTTGATTCAACGCGCCAGGCTACGTGCCGCAAAGGAAAAAAGGACTCTCAATGCTGCCTTCCGGGACTGGCTGCAGCGCTATGCCGGTGCCGAGACGGGGCCCGAAGAGTATGCGCAACTGATGAAGCGCCTGGGGCATGTCCGCAGTGGGCGAAAGTTTTCGCGCGATGAAATGAACGAGCGATGAGTACGTCCCAGAAAAAATTCTTCTTGGACACCAATATTCTGGTCTACACCTTCGATCGCACTGACAGCCGGAAGCGCCGGAAGGCTAGTGGACTTCTCGCCAGCGCGCTAGAGACGCACCGCGGCATCATCAGCTATCAAGTAGTTCAAGAATTCTTGAATGTAGCGACGCGGAAATTTTCAGATCCCCTGACAGTGCCGGAAGCTCAACTCTATCTCGCGCGCATTCTTATGCCGCTCTGCGAGGTCTTCCCGGACTCGGCTCTTTATTCCCAAGCGCTATCGATGGCGGGCGAGTCCGGAATGGCCTTCTATGATGCTTTGATCATAAGTTCGGCGATCGCGGGCGGCTGTGACACCGTCTGGACTGAAGACTTGCAACATGGCCGGGAAATAGGAACAGTGACTATCCGCAATCCATTCGTTGCGTGATGTGACTTAAACCCATACTTTGCCGGTTGGCAAGGTTATGGTTATTGGGCTAAAGCACGGCCCGGAAACGATTCGCAATACCTGGGTGACTCCTGGAGCGAACTATCGGGTCATGGCCAGCACCTGTCAAAGTCCGAGACAGCGACTATACCTCAACTTGGATTGCTTCCGAGTAAACGATCTGGAGCTATCGCCAAGCGCAGTCTTGGTACGCTGGCCAGTGGCCACAACTGGGAGTTTTCCCGCGAGCTGTCGCTTGTTGGTAGCGCAGCTGGTCTTGAAGGAAGAGCGCGATGAAGCTTTAGGCCCGTTTCCCGCGCTGATCCGGTGATAGAATATTTTGGCATCCTTATCCTCATGGGGGGCGCCGTGAGTTCCTTTCGGGTACTGTTGCTTTCGATAACCACCAGTCTCACAGTGGCGCAAGTTTTCCACCCGGAGATTCCGCGCGCCTGGGACGATCGGGAGGTTGAAGGATTTGAAGTACCTCTCGCCCAGTCGGATCGTTCACCGCACTATCTTTCAGCAGCCGAATATTACGCGCTGGAGGTGATGCCCATCTATCGCGGCTACCCGGTGTATGCGCCAGGCAGAGAGCCAGCCGGATATACGGAGAGCCTAAAGCAGAAGGAGCCGGAGATTGTGTTCGATCCGGCGAAATTGCGCACCCGGGAGGATTGGATTCGCGCGGGCGCAAGCGTTTTCCATGCTGCTCGCGGGTATCCCCCCAACGGTGTCTCACGATATGCCGAAGCCCTTCGTGCCCTTAAGATCCCCGCTACCCGCGAAGGCATCGATCCTTTTGTTCAATACGTCGTGCGGAAGAAAGGTGTCGTCGAACTGGGCACTACCGCCTGCGCGAATTGCCATACCCGCGTGCTGCCCGACGGGACGGCTATCGATGGGGCCCAGGGGAACTTTCCGTTTGCGGGACGTGATGCTTGGCAGGCCATCAACGATCAAAGGCCAGATCGCGATCCGCCCACGTTGAATCTTGAGCGGAAGATGTATGGCGCGCCGTGGGTCGAAAGGCCTGAGGAGTTGTATGCCACGACGGCAGTCGAGCGGATCCGTCGGCTGCAAGCCACGCAGCCTGGCGTCATTCCGCGCGAAGGCACCAGTTCTGCATTCCCGGTGCATGTTCCCTCCCTGATCGGCATCAAGGACATCCGGTATCTGGATGCCACCGGCCTCACTCGCCATCGGTCGATTGCAGATCTCATGCGCTACGCCATCGTAAATCAGGACTTCTTTGGCCACGGCCTGCAGATGACTGCACACTACGGCGACTTTCAGCCGTTAGACATCAAGCAGCAGCGCTATAGTGACGAGCAACTCTATGCGCTGGCCCTTTATTTGTACTCGCAGAAGGCGCCTCCAAATCCGAATCCGTTTGATGACAATGCGCAACGCGGCCAACGGATCTTCCAGCAACAGGAGTGCCCGGCTTGCCACACTCCGCCGCTCTACACGAACAACCGGTTAACGCCAGCGGCAGGGTTTCAAGTTCTAGGGCAAATGAAGAAGACGGAGATTCTGGACATCTCGGTGGGAACGGACCCCTCGCTGGCCATGAGAACACGACGCGGGACCGGCTTCTATAAGGTTCCGTCCCTGCGCGGTGTGTGGTATCGAAACGCGTTTGGTCATATGGGGCAGGCCGAAACGCTTGACGAATGGTTCGATCCGGAGCGCCTGGACCCCGATTACGTTGCAAACGGATTTCATCTGGCGCCTGGTCCGATCAAAGGCCACGAATTTGGCTTGAAGCTCTCGAAAGAAGATAGGCGCGCACTGATTGCGTTCCTGAAAACGCTCTAGCTCTTTAGATCCGAGGCCGGTTCTCCGGTTTGGCAGTCTTGTAGCCGGCTCGCGGATGTTCATCAATTTGGGCAGCCGCGATCCCGTGGTCAAGTTGACGGAAAACGCCCGATGATGAGACATGGCATGCCGACCCGCCGGAGGGTTCTTCACCGGCGCAGCGCAAACAAAGGAGTTGGCGCCACGTCAAAGATATGGTTTGACTCACACGTGCCTGCTTTATTCGTACCGCAGCGCCTCGGTCGGATTCAATTGCGACGCCCGGCTGGCCGGCAGCATCCCGAATATCACCCCTACCGCCACCGAAACACCGAAAGCCACCACCACCGACATGGGCGAAATCGGGACTCGGATGTCGTCGGTCAGAAACCGCACGCTCAATGGAATCGCGAGACCGAGCATAATGCCGATCGCACCGCCCGCCAGGCTGATCACGACCGACTCTGTGAGGAACTGCTCGAGCACGGCCTGACGCGATGCTCCCACGGCCATCCTCAGTCCGATCTCGCGCGTGCGCTCAGTCACCGTCACCAGCATGATGTTCATGATCCCGATGCCGGAGATGATCAGCGCGATGGCCGACACCATAATCAGCACCAGCGTCAGCACCAAGGCGATCTTCTGCGCCGCCTCCAAAATTCCCGCCAGGTTCTCAACATCGTAACGCGCGCCGATCCGGTGCCGGCTTTCCAGAAGCTGCTTGATGGCGACGGTCAGGGGCTCGACGTCCGACGCCAGTCGCGCCTGAACGTACATGGGATCGATGCGCTCGATAGGGTTAAAATACTTGATCACCGTGATGGGCATTAAGACCGTTTCGTTGGTGATTTCGGAGAGCCCGAACGTCCCGGTCTTCTCCTTGAAAGTTCCGATCACTGTGAACTGAAGCTCGTAGAGCTTGATTACCTTCCCGACCGCCGCTGCTGTACTGCCATAAAGTTTCTGAGCCAGTTTCTCGGTGAGCATCACCAAGTGCTGGCGCGTCTGGACGTCGGATTCATCTAAGAAACGCCCCGAAAGCAACGCCATGTTTCGCACTGCCGCGTAATGTTGATCGGTGCCGATGACCGAGACATCCTGTTCCTTCCCGTTGATCAACAGGCGCCCGGTGTTGGTCATCACGCCGGTGGCCGCAATGATGCGCGATCCCACTTGCCGGCGCACGGCTTCGACATCGGCCAGCTTGATGAAGTCTGCGTCCACTTTGGTGGAATTGTTGGTTCCGGCTGAGTATTGCGCGTAGATAAGATTCGAGCCGACGCCCCGGATCTGATCCAGAATATAATCGCGGCTGGTAATCGAAATCGTAACCACCAGAATCACCGAAGCGTTGCCGATCACCAGGCCCAGCGCCGTCAAGAAAGTTCGGAACTTGTTCGCGCTCATCGCCTGCAGGCTGAAGCGGAACGATTCGCCGAAGTACATACGTTACGAGTTCGAGATTTGCTTGAGCAACTTCTCGGCCTCTTCCCGGGGCGGGTCATCCGGTGTCAAATCGCTGCGCAGATATTGGATTAGCAGGTCCTTGGCTTTGTCAAGATTTCGTTTTCCTTCGATGTAGGCGCGAGCGCGGGCAAAAAACACCTTCGGGCTGTTGGGAGCGACCTGAAGTGCTTTATCGAACGTGGCCTCGCTTTCCTGAACCCGGCCTCGTTTGGCCAGATACCTCGCCAGATCGATCACCCGGCCCACCTGATGCGGAGCCAGTTCCATCGCGCGTCGCAATTGCTCTTCAGCGGTGTCATACTGCCTGCGGCGGTCGGCCAGCTGCGCCTCGGCGAAGTGACCTTCGGCCTCGTTCCGCGCCGCGATTCGCTTGGCAATCTGCTCGGCTTTGTCGTAGCCTCCGCCCAGAAAACCCGGGGCCTGTAGATAGTAATCGAAGAGATCGTTCATCGCTTCTGCGTTCCCCGGATCGAGCGCCACGGCCTGTTCGAAGTACTGCCGTGCCTTGGAGGCATGCATCGGCGCCAGGAAAGGACTGGAGGTCTCGGCCCTGCGTCCGAACGCCCGCCCCAGCCAATGCGCGTGCACGGAATTGGAAGGTTCCAGAGCGAATGCTTTCTGGAAAGCCTCCGTCGCCTTCTTGTACTCGCCCAACATGAAATAATCTCTTCCGGTCAGATTGTAGACAGCCGCCTGGCCGGGAAAAACATCGCGTGAAGGAACCTCGCGCAATAGCTCCAACGATTCCTTATAGTCTGTCTTGTTGTAAAGTTCTTCGGCCCGCTGCAGGTTCCCTTGGGCGAATCCACAAGAAACCCCCAGCAGGATTCCGATCAATCCCCGCATATCTCAAAATCCCCGGCTTTCTGTGAACACATTATAGCTCACCAGGTTGGCCAGCTTACTGGTTTGGATGTATCACGATAGGCTTCGGTTGCGACCAAACCGATAGACTGGATTTACGACCCGCGGCGGTTCCCGAAAGCTGACCAAGTTGGGCCGGGCCCGTCTGCTGCGTGCCTTTGACGAACTGGTCCCTACCATTCCATGCCGGCCGCTGGCGGCGGTAAAGAAGGAATTGACCGCCCTCCTGCAGGCTCGACGCGCCGGTGGACGCAAGACCCCGGCGGACAAGGAGCGATGATTGTCATCGACACGTCGGTGATCATCGACAGCCTGAGCGGTCCTAAGCGATCAGCCGCTGCTCTGCGTGCCGTTATTGAACGAGGCGAACGACTATTGATACCCTCACTGGTCCTGTATGAATGGCCGCGGGGGCCGCGTCTGGCGGAGGAGCTAGCCGCCCAGGAAGCCCTGTTCCCCAGCGTGTCTGCTCTGCCGTTCGGCACCCCGGAGGCTTCGCTGAGCGCACGCCTGTATTGTTCCGTCCGCCGTCCACTCGGCCGATTTCAGCGATGTCCCCGGCCTGCAACTCTGGACCGGTAGCGTGGCGCTCAAACCGCGGTTATAGTGACAGCCGCGGAGCTGACGGAGGCTACGCGCAACATGTGTTCCCTGGTCCTGACGGCTACTTCGTTCCCATCGCTCCGGACCACTTGACCGCGCATCACTAGCGTCAGCGGATGAACGCCCTTCCAGAGGTAAGGCCACTCCATCGTTAGCTCGACATAACTACCGGCTGACAAGGAATAGTCGGATCTAAACAGCACGCCGCGCCGGCTGATGTCGAGCGTTGTGCCGGAGCCAAGGCGCTCTGCTCGACTCCTCGTCACTCTGTATTGAACGCGCAAGACGATTGGATACCGGCGATGTCGACGCCGTTCAGTTCCACCTGGTGCGTCATACGAGAACTCCGACAGCGCGGGAAAGGCCGACATTTCTGGTTCCTTCTGTTTGGGTTTGTATTACTGGGCTGGAAGGATCCCGCAACTTGGCGGCCAATCGGAAGCGACTGTAAAACGTTGATGTTCGTTCGACTAGGCGTGGACCATGGCCGCGATTCTCTATCCGAAAGGATAGCCGGATAGGACGTTAGGTGAGTATCCGAGCAGCTAGATTAGCCGCGCCAAGCCTAACCTCTGCCGCAAAAGCCGCGGCATTTCCGATGTCGTTCTTACCCGCAGCACATCCAATCCGGCAGCCCGGGCGCTAGTCTCGCCGGCGTTGGAATCCTCGACGGCCAGGGCGCTTCGCACGCCCAGCTTTTCTACTGCCAACAAATACGGGTCGGGCGCGGGTTTATGCTGCTGGACGTCGCCTCCATAGACGACCGCCTGAAAGAAATTGCGAAGGCCCGCCCTTTCCAGAATCGGCTCTATCTCGGTCTGGCCGCTCGAGGTCACCACCGCGAGTTGGTAGCCGCGCAGTTCCGGAAGCAGTTCGAAGACTTCGTTCGAGAATGGTTGGCGCTCCAGCATACGGGCGCGGAACATGTCTTTCTTGCGCGGGAACTCGGCAATTAACTGCTCGACCTCCATCGGCCGGTCGGCCCGGTCGCACAGGAACGCCAGCAGCTTCCGATCGGAAGTGCCGATTCCCTGCTCGCAGTAGGTCGGCCAATCCAGATCCAGCCCGAACGTCTGGAGTATCTCCTGCCAGCATTCGAAGTGAACCGGCTCGCTGTCCGCCAGCACGCCGTCGAAATCAAACAGGATCGCTTCGTACAGCAACTGTCGCACAGTAACTATGGTCGTGCGCTCGCCGATTTGTTCCCGCCCAGTAGTTGATGAATCTGGTTCACCGCATAGTCGACCTTCATGTCGAACATGCGCTTGCCCAGCTCGGGTGTCGAGCGCCGCGCGTCGCCCGTGATGCCGTTGTTGACCCGCTTCTCGTTTGGATCTCTTGGCTCCCCGCGCTTGCGGACCGGATCGCCCAGCGCAGCCGGCACCAGATCTTTGCGCACCCAGCCTTTGTCGCCGCCCAGATACAACATCTCGGAGGTGTCCGGGATTCCGGCGTGCGAGCTGGAGGGATAATTGTTGGCCGCCAGCCATTTGTCGAAATCGGCGTTGGCCTTTTCGTACACCTCGTCGCAGAAGACCACCCGGATGCCCTGTGACGAATATTTCTCGTCCAGCTTCTTGGCGACTTCGCCCAGCTCCTTCTGCCCGCCGCCGTGATCGCCCATCAGGACGATGTTCTTGAAGCCGCTCTTGATCATCTGCTCGGCCACCTGCTCGTTGACCGCCGCAAACACCGGTCCGGTCAATCCGATGGTTCCCGGCAGCTCAGCGCTGGCGTTGTTTACTGAAAACGGCATCACCGGGGCGGCGATCGCATTCCCGAGTTTTTCCGCGATCGCAATGACGGTGGCGTGCCCCATCAACGTGTGGCCGCCGTTTACGTTCTGCGGACCGCGCTGCTCCGTGCCGCCGTTATAGATGAGCGCCGTGGTCTTTCCCTGCTCGTGGATCGCCTTCTTGACCTCGGGCCAGGTCATCATCTCGAAGTCGACCATCGCCTTGGTCTGCGAATAGCCGGCGCCGGCGAAAATCGCGAGCGCAACAACGGTTGACAATAATAAACGCATACTTCGGCAGGATATCATGCCGCGCGAAAAAACAATTTGTTAAGCTGGATTCCGCGGGAGGAGTAACCCGGGAGGCCCAACCATGGAACAGCTCATCGCGCAGCTATTGCAGGATTTCGAGCTAGGTAAAATGAATCGCCGGCAACTCATCCAGAGCCTCGCCGTCGCAGCATCCGCGGCAGCCGCGGCCCAGCCCCTTCTAGCGGCCGACGGCAAAGGGTTCAAAGCGGTCACCGTCAATCACATTTCTTATCGCGTGGCCGATTATGCCCGTACCCGCGACTTCTATTCGGATCTGCTGGGAATGAAAGTCTCCCACGACGATGGCAAACAGGCCTATCTCGCGTTTGGCGATTCGTTCCTCCTTCCACGCAATGCGCGAAACGGCGGACAGACGCCCGTCGTCGATCACATTGCGTACACCATCGACAATTGGAACAAGGAGTCCGTGGAAGCAGAGCTGAACCGCCGCGGGCTCAAGCCGCACCCGGATACGGAGAATAGCTTTCACATTAAAGATCCCGACGGGTTCGACGTGCAGATCAGCGGCAAGGAAATGAAGCCCTAGCCTCCATTGCTTAATGAATCGCGACTGTGGCCGTCTGGCTGGACGCGTTGCCGATGGTCAGCACCAGCGGCGCGTTATTCGACGGCGTCACGCCCGAGGGAATAACGGCGTTGATCTGCAGCAGGCCCGCGATCTCAAACGGCGCTGCGCCCTGGTAGAGCAAGTTCGCTTGAACTCCCGCAATCGTCACCGAGACTTTCTGCGTGGGAACCGGATATGGCGCGGTCGCGACGCTCCCATCCACGCCCGCTGGGTTGGTTTGCCCCGCTCCGGTGGCATAGAAGACGACGATGTCTCCGGCCGTCGCAGGATTCGCGGGCGAATTCAACGTGTTGTCCTGGTTGACCACCCAGATGCCCACTCCCCCGCCGGCGTCGCCCAGCTTGAAAATTCCCGGAGATGTCGGAGCGATCGTGAACGACCCTGGCCCGGAAGGCTGACCCAGATATTCCACTTGCACCTTCGTCGCCGTCTGACCCGCCGTCGCATACGGAACCACGGCGCTCACCTGACCCCCGCTCGTATAGACCAGCGGCGCGGGCCGGCCATCAAATAGGACACGCGTTCCGGCCAGCGTGGTGTCCACGAGTCCAAATCCATTGACCGTTAAAGTGGCCAGTGCCGCCGGCCCCATGCCTGAGCCGAATAACGTGACGATTTCCCCGGGCGACAGCGGACCGGCGGCGAAGCTTGCAGCGTTGGTAATTCCGCCCGCGTTCAACGTCGGCAACGCGCCGCACACATCGATCCAATCGGCCGGTGGAACGCCGATGCGATTGGCAAGCTCTGCTTCGTAGAGCGAGGCCGGCTGCAGCCCGGTCTGATACAACCCTTCGTACAGCACATTTTGCAGCGCACCCGGACTGTTGCCGACCTGCAGCCCGGCGTTGGCCTGCATCTTTTGCCCGGGGACGAATGGCGTCACGTTCGCTTGCGTACTGTCATACACCGCATGCGCGCCATTCACGCCCACCACCACCAGTTCGCCGTCCGGTGACGGTTTCAGGTACAGCGCTCCGTTCAGCGACACCAGGTTATTCTTCACACCATCGCCGTAAAAATTCCAGACTACGCCGGAAGCCAGCGTCTCATAAGCTGCGGCGGTAGTGCCGCTTTCATTGCCTCGATTCACCATTTCAATCGCGCCGCCGTTCATCTGGGTGTGCTTGTCCCACGCAATCGCCTGCTCGAAGGCGTAATGCGTGTCGTCGGGGTCGATTTCGTTTACCGAGACGTTCTGCGTCTGCACCACCAACGAGGTCTGCGGATGCGACGTAATGAAATTGTGCCGATTATCCTCGCCGTGCGAGCGCTTGATCAGTATGTTCTGCGCGGGCGACTCGATATATCCATACCCGTATCCATCACCGCCCTTGTCTTGCGCAGTCTGGATCCAACAATCTAAAACCGTGATGCGCGCGCTGAAGTTGGAGTAAATTCCGTATCTCGGAAAATTGAGAATCTTCACGTCGAAGACCCACCCGTTCCGCACGCCTTCGAAATACGCACCCGTTCCATGCGCGCGGCCGGTGGAGGCGAGCGTGTTGTTGGCGAACTGGATGGTCATGCCTTTCAAGCCGACGTTCTCCTTCATTTGCCCGTCCGTCATCCCCACCCGCACCGAATTGTTAGCCGGATCGAGCGTCCACGGAATGGGCGCGTCAATCGAGACCTGGTTGCCCGATTTCGCGGTCACTTGCCGTAAATACGTGAAGGAAAACTCGCAGCACGAATTCGCCGGCCAAGGAGCGGGACTGCTGGAGTTATCATTCACCAGCGCGGTCCAGAAAAGCTGCTGGATGACGATCCAGTCGCCCACATTGATCTTCGCCGCGCTGTTGACCGTCACGACCATGTCGCCGCGATGAGCGACCGCTGAAAGATTGGCGACCGTGGCCCCCTTGCTCACCCAGCCATCGTTGGTCGCCGCCCCCAGCGCTCTGCCAAAGGCGAACAGTCCGTCGTTGGCGCCGTCATCGGAAGCGTAATTCGAAGAGACGTTAATGATCGTCTGCCCGCTGCCCGCGCCTTCAATCGACACATTGTTGTACGGCACATTCACTGGCCCAGACATGCTGAAAGTGCCGGCCGGGATTCGCACGCTTCCGCCGCCCGCGTTTCCAACGCTATTGACGGCCGCCTGCACCGCTCGCGTAATATCACCGGTAGCCGTTATGTTTACGACATTACAGGGCACCGAGCCGAGGCTCTTGGTCCCCAGATAATATCCAACGTAGGAAAAATCATCCAGACTCCAGGTGCGGCTGGCGAAACTGACCGTCTGAGCAGTGTACTTCCCGCCCACGTTGGGCAGCATTTGCGAATTCCACGATTGCGCGCTAGCCGCCACCCACCCGAGCCCAGCGATCCCGAGCAAGACCAGGAACCGTCTCATCGGCGCCTCCGAACTACTACCTACTCTACGCATTTTCATACATTTCGCGGTAATATAATTCTGACGGTCGTAGCCCTGTCGTATGCGGCCTGAGGATCGGACTTGAAAAAGCACATCGTAATATTCGGTGGCTTCGTTTTCGCATTCGCGGCCACTGCTGCCGCACAGACGGCGACGCCCCTGTTGTCGCAATATTGCTCCGGCTGTCACAACGATAAGCTGAAGTCCGGTGGCATGACGCTCACCAAATTGGATCTTGAGCATCCCGGCCAGACCGCCGAGCTGGCCGAGAAGGTGATCCGTAAATTGCGCGTCGGCCTGATGCCTCCGCCCGGGATGCCAAGGCCGGACGCCACCACCATCCATGCCTTCGTCACGGCGATCGAGAATGGCATCGACCAAGCCGCATCTGCTCACCCCAATCCCGGCCGGCCCGCTCTGCACCGGCTGAATCGAACCGAGTACGCTAACTCCATCCGCGAGCTTCTGGATGTCGACGTGGATGTCTCACCCCTCCTTCCGGCCGACGACATGAGCCACGGTTTCGACAACATGGCCGACGTTCTGACCGTGTCCCCGACGCTCATGGAAGGCTACATCCGGGCGGCCGGGCGGATCAGCCGCGAGGCGGTCGGCGATACCAAGGCGCTTCCCCTCACCACCACTTACCAGATCCCGCGCGTGCTGAATCAAATGCGCCACATCGAAGGCACGCCCTTCGGCACCCGTGGCGGTATCGCGATGGTTCATGATTTTCCCGCCGACGGCGACTACATCTTCAAGCTCGGATTCTACTATTCGCCGACCGGTCCGCTGTTCGGATTGAATCAGGGCAAGGGCCAGCAAATCGAGGTTGCTGTGAACGGCGAGCGGGCTGCGCTGCTCGATATCGATCCGGCGATGAAACTGGCCAACGACGGCATCAAGACTCCGCCCATCAAGATCAAGGCCGGCCCGCAGCGCATCTCGGCTTCCTTCATCCAGAAGTTCGACGGACCGCTCGAGGACGAATACGAAATGGTGGAGCAGACCTTGGTCGACGTCAGCGCCGGCACCGTGCCCGGCATGACCACGCTTCCGCATCTGCATGAGCTGAGCATCACCGGCCCCACTGCTGTATCCGGCCTCTCGGACACGCCCGGCCGCCGCAAAATTTTTACCTGCCGCCCGTCCTCCGGCACCGACGAGATCCCCTGCGCGAAAACCATCATCTCGTTGCTGGCGCGTCAGGCTTTCCGCCGGCCAGTCACCGAAACGGATCTCGAAGGATTGCTGAGCTTCTATCAGCAGGGCCGGAACGACGGAGATTTCGAGTCTGGAATCAGAACCGCGCTGCAGGCTATCATCGCCAGCCCCGAGTTTGTCTTCCGGTTCGAGCGTACTCCGCCGAACGTCGCGCCGGGCACGAATTATCGCATCAGTGACCTCGAGCTGGCTACACGGCTCTCATATTTCTTGTGGAGCGCGGCCCCTGACGACCAATTGATCGCAGTCGCCAGCCAAGGCAAGCTGAAAGATCCCGCTGTTCTCGAAAAACAAGTGCGGCGAATGCTGGCCGACCCGCGATCGGAGGCGTTGACCACTAACTTCGCCGGCCAATGGCTGCATCTGCAGAATCTGAAAGACGCCAATCCCGATCTGTTCCTCTATCCCAACTTCGACAAATCTCTTTCGCAATCGATGCGGCGCGAGACCGAGCTGCTGTTCGACAGCATCATGCGCGAAGATCGCAATCTGCTGGACCTGTTGACGGCCAACTACACCTTCGTCAATGAACGGCTGGCTACGCACTATGGGATTCCAAATATCCTCGGCAACCGATTCAAGCGCGTGACCCTGACTGATCCCAACCGTTTCGGATTGCTTGGCCAGGGAAGCATGCTGATGCTAACCTCCACTGCTACCCGGACCTCGCCTGTTCAGCGCGGCAAGTACGTGATGGAAGTTCTGCTGGGCACGCCCCCTCCCCCGCCCCCGCCCAACGTGCCGGCCCTGAAGGAAACCGCCGATAACGGCAAGCCCCGATCGGTCCGCGAGAGCATGGAAGAGCATCGCAAGAATCCCGCCTGCGCGGGCTGTCACGCCATGATGGATCCCATCGGATTCTCGCTCGAAAACTTCGACGCGGTCGGCGTGTGGCGCACCAACGACGGCGGGTTCCGCATCGATTCTTCTGGAAAACTATTCGATGGCACTAAGCTCGGCGGCCCAGCCAGCCTTCGCCAGGCGATCTTGAATCACTCCGATGCATTCATCGGGACTTTCGCGGAAAATCTTCTGGCCTACGGCATCGGCCGCGTGATCGACTATCGCGACATGCCTTTCGTCCGCGCCATTGAGCACCAGGCCGCCCAAAACGACAACCGATTTTCCTCGTTCATTCTGGGGATCGTTAAAAGCCCGCCGTTTCAAATGAGACGAGCCGAAGAAAATGAGAACGCGCCGACCGATGCTGTTGCCGGCAACCTGAGTCAGGAGACCAAGAGCGATGTTCATAACTAAAAAGCATCTTTCTCGCCGCACCCTACTTCGCGGCATGGGCGTGTCTTTAGCGCTTCCGTTGCTGGACTCCATGGTCCCCGCGCAGACCCCGGTCGCGAAAACAGCGGCCGTTCCCAAGAGCCGCCTGGCGTGTATCGAGATGGTCCACGGAGCCGCGGGCAGCACTGCCGACGGTACCGAGAAGCACTACTGGTCCCCCGCTGAGGAAGGCCGCGATTTCAAATTCAGCCAGACTCTCGAGCCGCTCGATCCGCTGCGCGATTACATTACCATCGTCAGCGATACCGATCTTCATCCCGCCACCGCTTGGGCCGCCGCCGAAGAAGGCGCCGATCATTTCCGCTCCAGCGCCGTCTACCTCACTGCCGCTCATCCCAAGATGACCGAAGGTTCGGACTATTTCGCGGGAACATCCATCGATCAGCTTTACGCGCAGCAATTCGGCCAGGATACGCCCCTGCCCTCGATTCAGCTCTGCATCGAAATGGTGGATGCCTCTGGCGCCTGCGATTACGGTTACGCTTGCGTTTATGCCGATACGATCAGTTGGGCTTCGCCCACACAGCCGCTGCCGATGACGCTCGACCCCCGCATGGCTTTCGAGAGCCTGTTCGGCGAAGGCGGCACTCCCGAAGAGCGCCTTGCACGCCAGAAGGTGAATCGCAGCATTCTCGATTGGATCTCGAAAGATGTAGCCCGGCTGCAGAAAGGTCTGGGCCCGAGCGATCGCAATCGGCTCAATCAGTATCTTGACGACGTGCGCGAGATCGAGCGCCGCATCCAGAGAATCGAAAAGTATAACGCCAGCGGTGAAGCGCGAGCCTTGCCGGCCGCCCCGCTCGGTGTACCGGATTCCTACGAAGAGCACGTCAAGTTGATGTTCGACCTGCAGGCCTTGGCCTTCATGACCGAGACTACTCGCGTTTCAGCGTTCAAGATGAGTCGCGACGTCAGCACACGCGTTTTTCCGGAGAGCGGCGTGAAACAGCCTTTCCATCCCTGCTCGCACCATCAGGAAAATCCGGCCAAAATCGCCGAGTTTGCCAAGCTCAACCGCTATCACGTGAGCCTGCTGCCGTACTTCTTGAACAAGTTGAAGAACACGCCCGATGGCGATGGCAATCTGCTGGATCATTCGATCGTACTCTATGGCAGTCCCCTGGGTGACTCAAATGTTCACAACCACAAGCGCGTGCCGATCTTCTTGGCGGGGCATGCGAACGGCGGGCTCAAGGGCAATCTCCACGTTAGGGCCAAAGACGGTACACCGATGGCGAATGTTCTGTTAACCATGGCGCACAAGCTGGGCGTGAATGCGGAAAGTTTTGGCGACAGCAACGGCGAAGTGGCAATCTAGGAGTCCAGAAATGAAGATACTCATTGGTGGACTTTGCATGGCGGTTTTTCTCTCGGCCGCCCCCGGCGACACCCGGCTACCCGATGCCGCGATGCATGGCGACCAGGGCACGGTGCGTTCCCTGCTTTCGCAAAAGGTCGATGTAAATGCGCCGCAGGGCGACGGAACGACGGCGCTTCACTGGGCCGCTTACCGCGACGATCTCGAGATGGCGAAGCTGTTGCTCGCAGCCGGTGCAAACGTGCAAGCCGCCACGCGGGAAGGCGCGATCACGCCGCTCCTCATGGCTTGTCAGAACGGAAACGCGGTCATGATCGATGCCCTCTTGAAGGCCGGCGCGGATTCGAATGCAGTGAAGTCCAGCGGGACAACGCCGCTCATGATGGCTGCGGCTTCCGGCAGTGTCGAGGCGGTCAAAACTCTTCTCGACCACGGAGCCGGCGCGAACGCCAAGGAATCGGCTCACGGACAAACGGCGTTGATGTTTGCTGCCGCTCTAAATCGGGCCGCGGTCGTCAAGGTGCTTTTGGCGAATGGTGCCGACGCCAGGATCGCCACCAACGTGCGCAAGCTTGAGAGAGTTCGCTTCGACCAGGATGGCAATGTAGTCGAAGACAAAGCTCCACCCAAGGACGCCGAAAAGCCCGGCGCGCCGCCCAAATCGGACGAAGCAGCCGCCGAGCAGGATGAAGCTGCGCTCGCCAAAGCGCGCGAAGCAGCCGAAGCCGCCCAACGGTCCGACCTGGACGTTCTGGCTCATGCCCTCGCATTCAAATCCGTCGAGTATCGTCTAGCCAAACCAGCCGCGCGCGCCGGCGACGTAGCCAATCGTCCGCCCAGAAAAGTCGGACCGGATTTCATGGGCGGCATGACGGCCCTGCTCTACGCGGCTCGCGAAGGTCACATGGATTCAGTGCGCGCTTTGCTGGACGCGGGAGCCGACGTCAATCAAGTCAATGGCGACAAGCTCAGCCC